>BNJS01003168.1_pt1 | contig 55878 bp, 76 predicted proteins | sample 8540461 | NCBI WGS metagenome assembly BNJS01 (sample SAMD00202454, study PRJDB9452) | human saliva metagenome | isolation source: human saliva | place: Japan
CAGTTACATTGCTGGCCTTGTGCGGTCCGCAGACACAGCAGTCGCGGTAGCGTTGTCGCCCGCGCGCGGCGCGCTCGGCCCACTCAGCTCGGCGGCGACATGGTTGAGGACGAGGTCGACGACTGTGCTGATGCCGTCCCGGCGGCCCGTGCGGTCAGATCGGCGAGGTCGTCCATATCGCCCAGGTCGGGGCGCACGTGAGCGGTAGTCGGCCACCGCGTATCCTGCCAGCCGGAGTCCCCGGGCGGGGGGTGGAGAAAAGAGTGGAGGTAGGATACGCCTAGCCTGCGCAGGTATGGATGCGGTCGATGACGCCGCGCAGGTCGCCGGCGAAGGCCGGTAGCCGGTAGCCGATGCGCGAGGGATCCTGGATCCAGTGGGCCGAGCGTGCGCGCCAGGTCGAGGTGGCGCAGCTCCGGTCGCGCTCGGCGTAGGTCCGGGCGGGCACACAGAGCAGGACGGCGGCGGTGCGCGGCGATCGGCTCGCCAGAGCGTCATGAGGCCGTCGCTGACGTCGGGGTACCAAACGACCCTGCAGAGGATCCTGCGCTCGGAGCGGGTGAGTTGAGAATCGGCCAGACGGCGGCCAACGGCGTCGCGGACCTCGTCGGGGATCCTGACAGCGGTGTCGCGACCAGTGGACCAAGTGGAGTCGGATGCGAGGGGGCGGGCTTGGAGGCGCCTATGGTCCCATAGTGACCGATCTGACCATCGTTTGGCAGGCGTTCAGGCGCCGAGAGTTGGTCCGGACGCTCACATCCTGGCAGCACTGGCGCAGTGGCCGCGCACACTGGCTACTGCGCGCACCGGCCACGCGGCCGGGCATGGAACGGGCATCCTGGAGAGCTGGAGAGGTGAACGGCGCTCGCCGTGCGCCCGGCTCGCGTCAGACATGCCAAGCCGAAACCGGAACCCCGGGATTAGTTATTCGTCCAGGCGCCTGTATCGCCGGAGCCGTCAGGACGACCGCCCTGACCGCCGAGATCGGGTGCGCCTCCAGCAGCGTGCCGGGGCACGAGAGACCCGAGTAACTGGACCCGGTCGCCGCAGGCTCGGCAACCTGATCCAGTCCCAGTCGCACCTCAGGCTCAGCCACTCCGCCTCCCGGCCCCAGTCGTCGCCCCCGGCTCCAGCCACGCCTCCCGGCCCCAGTGGTTGTCCCAGCCTGGGTGACCCGCCTCCCGGCCCCGGTCGGCCATGGGCAAACGTCTCCTGGCCCCAGGGTCGCCCCAGGCTCCAGCCACCCGCCTCCCAGCCCAATGGCCCGGCCTGACCACCCGAACCCCAGTCCCAGTGGTCGCCCCCAGGCCCAGCCACCTGAACCCCAGTCCCAGGGTCGCCTGGCCTGACGGCCGCCCTGACGGCCCTGGTTCTCCGGGACGGCCGATCGCCGTCGAACAGGATGACGGCTGTTGGTCGCCACCGCCGAGTTAATACTATGCGCCCCCATGCCCTCGAGAGTCTGGAGCATCTTCATGGGTGGCCAGGAGGAGCTGGAAGCCAGGCCGCGGAAGACATCCAGGCTGGCGCGTGAACCCGGCGTCCGTCTGTCGAAGGTCTTCGTCGAGACGACCAGAAGGCGTAACCGGGAACCGCTTGTCCCGGCTCGGTGAGCGTAGCGCAATCGCGGCCGCCAGGCAGAAGACGACGCGCTCCTGGCGCTGCCCGCCCGACAGCCTCCTGCGGCGCCCCGTAATAAGTCGACGGCGACGCCGGAGGCATCGCGCTCCACGGCGGTGAAGGATGACGGTGGCGGGGTGTCGAGGCACTGACGCCTCCACGACTCGTCGCGGGGGTCGAAAGAGCCCAGGCGCGCCGCGACGGAGTTGAGGACGGCGAAGCGCCTCGGCCTCGGTGGTCCTGCGGCCACAGACCGAGGCTCCCGGCGGCGATGATGCCAGATCCGACAGGAAGTCGTGGACGATGGGCAGCCGCTCGGCCACCAATATGCAGGTGATGACCGGGCGAGTACTCGGTGGCGCGCAAGGCGTCGCTGACCGGGCCGATACGGCTCCTGACCTGGCTGGACGGCAGCGAGCCCCTCACCGGCGTGAGCCGGGCCGATGTTCCTGACGGGACTGGCTGTGCAGGAGCTCGCGAACGGCGCTCGAACCGCGGGGCAGGCGAGCGGCGGTCTGAAGGCGCCCGTCGAGTGTCGTCGCCCAGGAAGGCGGCCTGACGCACCCCGCTGCTCGGGATGGGCTGCAGCGCCGGAGAATCGCACCACGATGGCGCGGGCTCCCGCCCGCGGCCTGCCTGCGCGCGCGCGCGCTGGCGCAGGCTGACCGCTCGGACCTCGCGGGCGGCGATGTCCACCTGCCAGCGCGTGACGGACGCTGCGTCCGACCGCTGTCCAGCTCGGCGAAGAGAGCTCTCCTGCCTCGGCCTCGCCCAGGGCGAGCCAGCGGGAAACTCGGTGCCGGATGCGCCGGCATCGCCGGGACCGAGCCCGTCAGTCCCGCCCGCGCCGTCGCGCACGCGGCCCTCATCTGCCCCTCCCTGGCGCCGACGGGCGATCCCGGCCAGTGCGGCCTCGGCATCCTCCAGCCGCGAGCGCTGACCTGCTCCTCCCCGCGAGCCGAGAGGTCTGCAATCCCGCCTTGTCTCGGCCAGGCCCGCGCCGCGGCGCTGCAGCGATCTGAGCTCGGCCAGCGGCAGCGCATGCGCAGCGCGCCCCGCTGCGCAGCCAGATCGGCCTCACTGAGTGCCCTGGCGCCACTCGACGTCGAGCTCCTCGCGAGGTCTCCAGAATGCGTAGGCGTCGGCAACGACGCTCCCGGCCGACGGCGCGGGCATCGGGTCCAGGCGGCGAGCGCGCCGCCGATGTCCCAGGCGGCGGTACGCGGCCTCGGCGATGACCTGCCTGGAGGCGCGTCGGCTGGTCGACGCCGACCCGTCCAGCTGCGCGAGTCGGTCAAGTCCCGACGATCGTCCTTGAGGTGACTGGGTGCGCGAGGGACTCTGGACGCGCGGCACTGCGACCCCCGGTCCAGGCTTCGACCAGGTACGCGCGCATCCTCGACGCAGTCGTGGATCGAAACGGCGCATGATCTCGGCGTCGAGCCACGCGGCGCGCGCGGAGCCCGGCTTTGCCGGGCGGATGGGACGGGCCGAAGCGCATCGGCGGTCACGGGTCGGCGGAGGCGCGGCGCGCGCGCCGCCCTGCCTGTGGCGAAGGCGAGTGCGCAGACGCTTGGCATCGACGGCGTCGGCAACCTTCCCGGTCGAGCGTCAGGAACGAGCATGGTGCGGGCGAAGGCCGCGATAGTCTCTCGACGGGCGACCCGCCACTCCTCCCGCCCGTGGACGAGCCTGCGAACCTCCCTGGCGGGCGGCAGGGCAGGGCGGCAGTGCGCCCGCCCGACGGCGTGGGGCGATGGAGTCCCGGGCCCGCAGCAGATCCGGTGCTGCTCATGGCCGGAGCGCGAGGCGGTGATCTGCCCGGCGCGCCTGCGCGCAGCCTCACGGCCGCGCTCCTCCAGGGCGATCTGCCCGGCGCGCAGCGCACGTGGGCCTGATCCTGCCGTCCTCGCCGGCGCGCCCGGCGCGCTCGATCTCCTGCTCCGCCGTGCGCCGCAGCTCGGCGAAGGCGGCGCCTCACCGGGCGTGGAGGCTCCCGTGACCGCTGGGAGTCGCGAGTTCCCGCGCCCGCGCAATGCGCTCGGCGGTCCGGCGGGCCGCCCAGCGGGCGTCGAGAGCGGGCTGACCGTGCCGCCTGCCGAGCCAGGCGTGCGGCCTCCGCCCCGGCGAGCGTCTTCTCGACCCGACGGGCGGCTGCGAGCCCATCGGCGAGGCGTCTTAGGGCACGCCGCCGTGTCGGCGGTCTGCTCGTGAAGGGCCGTTGAGCTGTTCGAGATAGGGTCGACGGCGGCGCGCAGCCGTTCAGTGCGCTCCCTGGTCACGGCGGGCCGCGGTGATGCGCCCTCCAAGCGGCGCAGGGGAGAGCAGGGCCTGCTGATGCGCGCCGACGACGGATATGTCGCGCGCGTTCGGCGAACTCGCCGACGGCGGCCGCTGCCGGCAGCGAAGGTATCCGGCCCATCGAGGCATGAAGTCGCGCAGGAGGCATCGAGGTCGAGGTTCTTGGCGGACGGGTCCGGTGTGGAGCAGGCGCTGGGCAACCTCTCCGGACAGGCTGAGTGCGCCGTCGGAAGCGGGCGGCGAAGGCCTCGTAGCGCTCGCTGGAAGCGGGCGCACGCCCTTCAGACCGCGGCTGAGGGCGCGCTTTGCATGATGCCGTTGACCAGATACCCATGAGCTCGGTCAGACGATATCCTCCACGAGGAGCTGGGTCTGGGGTGATGGAGTCGTCTTACGTCGAGCCCGCCTGGCGCATAGAGCGTGACGAGGCGATCGCTCGGGCGCAGGCGTGAAGGTCAGGGCATGATGCCGCTGCGGGTGGCGTGCGGACGGAGGTAGTCGGTGCACGACCGCGGTGATTCGTCCGCGCTGCGCGCAGGCGCCGCGCACATAACCCAGCACGGGAGCGGGAGCGGTCGGCCGTGGAGGATGATTCTTGCCGCCGCGCTGCAGCGCAGGCTCTGGCCGGCACGAGGACGGCGCATGGGCGTCCAGCAGTGAGGACTCCCGGAGCCCGAGGTCCGGTGAGCGAGCGCGGCTGCGCGGAACCGGCAGGTCGTGGTGACCGGAGAACGCCCCAGTTGTGACCTGGATGCGGGCCAGGCGGTGCTGAGGGCGGTCTGCGGCGCGGTCGCCGAACTGGCCGCGACTGTCGTCTCCTCCGATGAGTTGGCCACTGGATCACTGGCCGCCTCCGAAGAGGCCGGCGCCTCCAGGGGGGTGGGTTGGGTGGGGGGGGGGGGGGGGGGTTGTGTGTGTGTGTTGTTGGTGTTGGGGGGGTTGGTTGGGGTGTTTTGGTGGGGGGGGGGGGGTGGTGGTGGGGGGGGGTTGGTTGTTGGGGTGGGGGGGGTGTGTGGTGGGGTGTGGGGGTGGGGGGTGGTGTGTGTTTGGGGTGGGGGTGTGGGGTGTTTGGCAGCAGCAGAGTGGGTGGCAGGAGGACGGTAAAAGTCGACGAGGGTCAGCCGCATGGCACGGCGACGGAGCTGCGCGCTGGTGTCCGAGGCGGTGCGGGTGAAGGCCAGGCCCGCTGCGCGGTCGATGACATGAGCCTGAGGAAGAGGCTTCGCCCAGCTCGGCAGCAATGTCGGCCCTGTCCTTCAACCGCAGGGCATTCCACAGCTCGGGGTGGAGCCGGTGGTGAGGGTAAGGCGGATGAGGCGCAACGAGGGTGCAAGCTGCGTCCTGGGCAGCGAGCCCGGGTCTCCGTCCCACAGCGCGCCGATTGGCGCCTGCGGTGTGATCCAGTCCGTCCTGAGCCGGTGCGGCATGGGAGCCTGCGCGTCTCCTGACTTCTCGGTGCGGCTGGTGAACAGGAACCGCGGTATGCGGGCTGAGCGCTGGCGCCGGCCGGCGGTCCCGTCCAGCGACGGTCTCGTCGCCGACCCTCCTGGCCACGACGACGGGCGAGAGCGGAGCAGCAGGCCCGCATCGACGCTGGCCAGCTGAGTGGCAGTGTGATGCGCGGCCAGGACCTCGGCGACAGTCGCCGCTCCCCGCTCGGTGACCGCATCGACGGCGTCGATGAGCTCGACCAGGCCGATCTCGGTTGGCGCGCGACGACCCGGCGCACCTCCTCCAAGTCGAGGCGCGCGACCCGCGGCTGTGGATCTTCGGTGACACCGCGTCAGCGCTGCGCACGCGCCAGGAGCCGATGGAGTGCCAGGTGAGCGACCGAGGTCCATCTGCGCCCGGAGGTGCGCGCGGCGAGAGGGCGGCGAGGCGCTGGGCCTGCGAGCTCAGTGCCCAGCCGGCGCTGGTCTCGAAGGCGCGCGACCCTCACGAAGTGCCCCAACGATCGGGGACAGATTGTCCATGCGCGCGCACCGAGTTCGACCTCTGGCGACAGCGGAGCAGCGGCGCAGGAAGCGCAGCGCGTCCTCCAGGCGGGTGGCGAAATGCGGGCGAGGACCGTTCCAAGTTCTCATCCAGGCGAGCGAGGACTCGGAGTCCATGAGCAGCCTGCGAAACTCGAGGAAGGAACGGGTGGTCTCCGAGCCTCGATGATCAAACTGGCGGAAGATGTCGTCGAGCACATCACCACGGGTGGCGTCCAGAGACATAGCTGCGCAGGAGCGGCTGAGCGCCGCGATCTCACAGGATCGGAGTGAAGTCCCTGGGACCCAGCCGGCCAGGGCGAGGATCCGGCGAGGCGCCGGCGGCCCGGCTCGTGGCGAGGAAGTCGCTGGCTCGACCCGCGCGATCTCGGCGAGCGCTACGCCCGGCGCGCAGAGCCCAGACGCCCCCATGGCGGTGGGATCCGTCCCGAGCCAGGCGACCGACCTGCGGAGATGGTGTCCAGACGCGACTGCGCGCGACGGGACGAGGGCGCCTGCTGCGCACCAGGAAAGCGATGGCGGCCTCGCCGGAGCGGACAGTCAGTAGTCTCCCGTCTGGGAGCCCGGCCGCGCGCGAGACATGGCTCGCGCCACTGGTCGCAGTAGGCGCGCGCGCGCGATGCCGCCATGCCCGCATCGCGCAGAGCTGCGAGGTCCCGTCGCTCGACCAGCCGCGAAGTCGGCGACAGGGACGGCGGGCGCACCTCCCAGGTGCTCGGCAGAATCGCAGGCCATCGACCAGATCGGCCTCGGAGCAAGAGCCAGCCCCGGATCCTTGCGCACCAAATCTGCGTGAGCCCTGAGCGCATCTGCAATGACTTGCGGGTTCCTCACCGCTCACCTCTCCTCGTCCCTGTCCTCGATCCGCGATACGGCCGGCTCGAGGCGTACCTGTTGCCGAATCGTTAACCGGTACGAGAGTAGGACCACCGACACGAGGGGAGGGAGTTGCACGACATCCTGTCGGCTCACCGAGCACTGTCGAGTGACTGCGCGTACCGGACGCATTGTCCAGGATCTCCCTCGGCATGCCCTTCGGCCCAGGTGCGGCATTCATGGCTCAGCCAGGGTGGAGCCGAGCGGGTGAGCGTGCGACCCGGGGCGGAACGCCGGGCGCCTGGTCACGGTGATAAGTCCGTCACGCTCCATGGAACGCGTGCCGTGAGCACCTGGGAGTGATGCCGTCGATGGCGAGTGCGAGCTCGCCGAAACGGTGGGAGCTGCGACAGAACGGCGATGACGAGGGAGTCCACTGATCGACGACGCCGCAGCACCGTGCGCGAGGACAGGCCGAGAGGATGTCGTACCGCTCGGCCCACCGACCTCCGCACGTTCTGCATGACATACCGCCTCCTAGTTACTTTGAAGTACTATGAAACATACCGTATCCGTATTGCGGGCGCTCCGGCCATCGCCCTCGCGATTGCCCGCGCATCACCGCGCGCACCTGGAGCAAGAACCCGCGCTCAACCGCGCTCAGGAGAATCAGGAGAACCCATGAGGATCACCGTCATCGGAGGAAGCGGCACCACCGGATCGGCCGCCGTCGCCGAGGCCGCCCGCCGCGGCCACACCGTCACCTCGGTCACCCGCTCGGGCAGGCACGTCGAGGGCGCGGCCGCCGACGTCATCGCCGAGCTGGCCGACGCCGCCGCCGTCGAGCTCATCAACGACCCGACGCCACCATCATCGCCATCTCTCGACCGCCGGGTGGCTCCACTCAGCCCGTGATCGACGCCTTCAAGGCGCTCATCGCCGCGCGGCCCGCGGGTCGCGTCATCGTCGTCGGCGGGCCGGATCGCTGCTCGACGCCGATGGGCGCCGCCCGGTCGACAGCTCCCTGACTTCCCCGAGGACTACCGCGGCGAGGCGCTGGCCTTCGCCGACGTCCTCGAGCTCTTCCGCGCCGCCGGCGATGCCGTGGCGTGGACCCTGGTCTCGCCCGCGCCGGGCTACCCGGTACCGGAGTCGAGCGGTGCCTAGTGTCAGCGGCTCGACTCACCGGTCGGCGACACGCTCTCGCCGCCGACATGCGCCCTCGCCCTGATCGATGAGGCGGAGAAGGACGCTCATCGAGGTGTCCGCCACCGTCGCCAGCGCTCGAGCGCGCTCGCGTCGAGGTCGATTTTTCGCACGAGATCGACGGTGTCACCGTCGATCTCGTGCAGGAATGTCGATCTCGTGCGAGGAGGCGGAGGCGGCAGGACCACTCGATTGGCCGCAGGACGCCGCCGGAGGCACGCTAGTGGCATGACAGCCACCACCGACATCACCGACGCCCCGAGCGGGCCGCTTCCCCCATCGCCCCGGCCATCGCCGGATCGATAGCCCCGGCGGCGCCGGCGCCCTAGACGGACCTCAAGACCTTCCACCAGTTGGGCGTCTTCGCGCATGGCCCTCGACCCGTATCGTCTCCATGGACCCGAAGGCAGGGTGGGACCATCGCTTCGTGCCGGTGGACCCGCAGGTCATCCACGACCAGATCGAGGCCTGCGCGACCGTCCATACGGCGATCGACGCCGTCAAGGTCGGCATGCTCGGCACCGCCGCCACGATCGACGTCGTCGATGCCGCCCTGGAGGCGTACCGGTTCTCAACGTGGTCCGACCCGGTGCTCATCTGCAAGGGCCAGGAGTTCGGCACCGCACTGGAGGTGGACAACGCCCTGCGCTCCAAGATCCTGCCGCGCGCCACCATGACCACCCCCAATCTCTTCGAGTCGGCCACACTGGCGGGCATGGAGGAGATCACGAGCGTCGCCCGAGCTCAAGGATGCCGCCAAGCGCATCCACGACCACGGCGTCCCCAACGTCCCGCCAAGGCGGGCCGAGTCTGGGAACCGGCACGGCGCTGGACGTCGCCCTACGACGGCGAGACTTCGAGGTCCTCGAGGTCCCGGCCGTCGACCAGCGTCCACGGCGCGGGCTGCACGCTCGCCGCCGCCGTGACCGCCGAGCTGGGCGAGGGCGCGACGCCGCTGCAGGCCGCCATCACGGCGAAGGAGGTCGTTCCGCCTCCACCGGCATGCGCGGCAACATCCCCTTCACCTACGTCTACCAGGGCGTACCAGGGCTGACGGAGGCCCGCGTCGAGATCGGTCCGCTACCCGCGCCGAGATCGGTCGTACTCGGCCTCGAGATCGGTCCGCTTCCGCATCGAGATCGGTCCAGCACGAATACTGACCACCCGACACGGGCTCTGGCACGTGCACCGGGGCCGCAGGACCCGCCGACCGGAAAACTCATCACGGATCCGCCCGCATCGTAGAACCGTGCTGGATTTGAAGCGATACCCAACCGTCAACGTCAGCAAGATCACGGGAGAATCGATGCGCCCAACCGGCACTGGACCGACGAGACCAGCTGCGCAGCGCCGTCGACGCCATCCCCGCCTCGAGAGCGGGACGGCGCCACTCACGGAGGACCGATGAGACCGCCTCCAGTTCGACTCTGGCGAGGGAGGCCGGACGGGCGCAACGGCCCGAATCTCGAGCCGGGAAGCACGGAGAGAACCCTCATGCCGCCACTGCGTCGCCAACGAGGCTGCGCTGCATGGCGAATCCTGCCGGGAGGCGGCGCCTCATCTACGGCGCGTCGAGGACGGCACCGGCGCGCGGTCCTGGGAAACCGAGCTGAATATTGACTGGCTCTGCGCAGCAACCAGGCGATCGATGTCGCCCCGGACATAGAGGAGCGGGCGCGTAGGAGGTCGCGCGTCCTCATCTCAGGCGCACGTGGGCCGAGTCCCGCGAACCAGTGCCGACACCCTCTGGCCGCTGCGATGGCGCGTCGGGAGACTCTGTGCAAGCCCGTGGATCGCTCCGAGTGGTGGCTCCACCGCGAGCAGGCACGAGAAAGCACGACTCGATGGCGGACCGCTCCACCACCACAGACGCCGTGACCGCTGGCGCCAGGCTCGTGCGCACCTGACCTCCAGGGCCGACGATTCCGAGACGAATGCGGACATCCTGCGCCGGATCGCAGCACCCGTTCGGACGGCCACCTCGCAGGCGCGCGTCTGACCTCACACCGGCACGAGCAACGCTCATCGACCTCACGGTCCTGACGTCCACGGAGGCGCTGTCACCAACCGGATCGAGCCCACCCCTCACCGTGTCGCTACTGGAGCAGATCGATGACGCGCATGCTTCCCGACCGCGCTCAACACCTACCGACACAGCCCTCTGACCGATCTGGCCCCATCGCAGCGCCTGGTCCCGCAGACTGGCGGTGCGCGCGAGGCGATCCCAACGGAGTCATTCATCAGTGACGAATTCGTCCGAGCCGACCGAGGTCCGCTGGATCTCAATGGACCCACGGCTCGTGGTGCGCAGTCCCGGCGGGTTCACCGGCGGAATCAGCGCCTCGAACGTCCTGGAGCAACCGGCATGCGCGCTACTTCGCACTGGCGGATCTTTCCTGCGCCCCTGCTCGCTGGTCGAGAAGCAGGGCGCGAGTCGACCGCATGTACACGGCCATGATTCCCCGACACAGGCTGGGCCGCCCACTATTGTCGAGGAGGCCGGCCCGCACGTGACGCACGCTCGTCGGCGGAGATTCATCCCGCCGATTGCAGACCTGTTCAACCAGATCCGTCCGCCGCCCTCGACGCGACACGCGCGCGGCCGTCATCGCCCGATCTCCTCCTGCACTCTTCACTCGCGCCGGAGGCTGTCGCCATGGCCCTGCAGACGGATGTCGAGGGAGCGCATGCGGCACTGCGGGCAACTGCGCAGTGCACCGTGGCGGACGCCCTGCCCACTCGAGAGTGCGCGCACACCGCCGATGCCTGGCTTCTGAGGAAGAGCCCGCGCAGGATCTGCCATGCCCGCCCGCAAGGCCCCTCGGTCCGCCGACGCCGTCGGTGCGCGTCAACAGATACTACGATGAGTGCCGCGACCATCCGCCCGTGGTGCCGCGCGCCTCAAGAAGATCAGCACCGGCGACCCCATGCGGCTGACGTGGAGTCTCTCGCGCGGCACTGCGCAGAAGCTCCCATCGTGACGATGAGCGATCAGCAGGAGCTGTGCACCGCACCGGCTCGGGTCGAGCATTTCACCCTACCAGCTTGCAGGTGGTCATGGAGACGTGCAGGGCCCGCTGACCGGAAAATCATCGGATCCGCCCACATCGTAGCATCGCGCTGATTTAGCACCCCCACCAGTATTGAGAGAGATCGATTTTTGGGACAGACCGACGTGGTGTCACCGCCGATCTCGTCCCAAAAAGTCGATCTCGAGATGGCGCACCAGGCGCGCGCCAGACGCACGACAGGCCACGACAGGCCAGGCGACGGACTGGCCTGAGGAAGCTCCAAATGATGAAGAACGTAGGAGGAGGATGAGCGCGGGCGGTAGGGAGCCGGTTGTTTCTCCTCCGGGAGGTTCTGGCGAACTGCGGGGTCGGAACACCGCCTGGCCGCCCTGAACACCCCTGGACCGTCAGACCCCACCGGCGCATGCGCTGGCACCGCGTGGGCGTCACCGGGCCAGGCGGGGAGCATCTCGACCATTGCGGTCCGGCGGCCGCAGGCGGCCGGCCATTGACCTGGGCACTCTGCAGGGCGTCTGCGGTACCGGTCCGCGGCCGCAGGCGGCCGACCGACCCGGCGCACTTCCGCGTACCCGTGCGAGGGCATGCTGCGGCGAGCATGCGGGAGAGCCTTTGCTTTCGCATACTGGGAGCTCCGCAGTGGACGTCGACCGGACCTGCACTCGGTTCCATACCCGGCCTGCGGCCGTCCACCGGCGAAGCGCCCATAGCCCGACGACGAGGCGGGCCTTCTGCGGCTTTCGTGAGGAGTTCCGCGCCGCATGGCGCGCAACCGCCCTCCGCTCCGGCGCGCAGCGCAGCCGTCGGATCGGACTGCGCCCCGCCGCCGTGGACTCCTTCCCATAGCCGCGCGAGGATTCGCCCGCCTGCGCCGATGGTCGGAGGACTGGAAGACCTACGAGACCTGGCATGGAGTATCGAGACGTCGAACAAGCGGTGAGGCCCATGAGCGGATCGCCCAGCACGGAGCCGAAAGGGGCTTCACCGATACCCGATCACCGGGCTCCTCAGCCCATGGGCGCCCAGGAGTCAACATCTGCGTGAGCTGTCGGTGTGGCCATAGGACCAGGATCTCATACGCCGAGATCGGTCCGCTTCCGCCCCGAGATCGGTCGAAACCCGTGCCGAGATCGGTCGAGTTCCGGCTCGAGATCGGTCCGGTTCTGCGTCGAGATTGTGGTGTCAGGACATCTGGAGACAGTGAGCGCCTCGGGCGTGCCCTCGGTGGGTGGTTCTCTGGGCTGAAGGCCGGATGAGTCGGGCTGCACCGCCGTGAGCCGGTCTCTGACTGATGCCTGTGGCATGTGCCAAGCAGGCGGCACGCGGGAGGGGCACGCCGCCCCTCCCGGCCCCATCCCCATATCCGCGCGCATGCCGCCGCAGCTGATGTTGCACACTTCGCGCACGCTCCCGGCATCGGCGGGGAACTCGCGGAATCATGAGGAACAGCATTGTCCGTGCGCGGCCGGGTGGTCGGGTTCCTGCGTGCGTAGACTCATTGCACAATATGGGGAGCCCGACCACCACACACCACGATCACCAGGAAAGCCCGTCATTCCAACAAAAACCAGCCGCCGTCAGTCCTGCAGAGGCCCCACCTCCCATGTGTAAACACCCAAGACACCCACACCCACCCAGGCACACCACACCCCACAACCAAACCAATTACAACCCAACTGAAACCGGACTGATCTCGATTGAACTCGACCGATCTCGGCACGGGAGTACGACCGATCTCGGTGCGGAACCTGACCGATCCTCGAAACGGACCGATCTCGAGAAATAGAATGAGGGACTCTCGCAGGCACCGCACCAGACGGACCGCCCTCATTGACTTATTACCCCTAGGGTACTGTCGAGCGCACTGCCAGACCGAGGAGGAAACGAGAGCGAATGGCTGGCTACACGGGCACCATGATGACTACTCAGGCGGCTGCGCCGCATCAGTGGCCAGCCGCGGCATCTCCGCATGGTCGAGGAGACACCTACTGCATCGACGTCTCACCCAGATCGCGGCGGCCACCAAGCGCCTGCAGGCCGTCAGCCTCGGCCTGCTGGAGGACACATGAGCCACTGCGTCATCCACGCTGCAGTCCTCCGACGCCGAGGCCGCCAAGATCCGCGAGGCTCGACGCGATCGCCCGCCCCATACGTCCACCCGGAGCACGCACACTCGAGGAGCACCGCCATGTCCGAGTTCACCGCCGACGGCACCGACCGCACCACCACCTCAAGCTCTCGGCCTGACCTGGGAGCACTGCGTCGCCCACGTCACCGAGGAGCTCGAGGCCCTCGACGGCGTCAAGAACGTCTCGAAGTCGTCCTCAACAGAGGGCGGCCAGTCGGTGGCCACCGTCGTCTCCGACGTCGTCCTGGACGACGCCGCCCCGGCTGCGGCCGTCGACGAGGCGGGCGACTACGCGCTCGACGCCGTCGAGCGCGACATAGCTCCACCTGACTGACCTGCCCGGCCGCACCACCCGACGGCGGACCGGGCTGCCCGCGCTGCACACGCCACGATCGGCCCGCCGCTCCAGCCGGAGTCGCGCCTGCCCCACCCCGGCGCCGAACCAGCATGACCCGCGCGAACCAGCACCGGTCCGACACAGTTCCAGGAGTCCGATCCGCCATGAGTCATTCCAGCAGCTCACCCTCACCGACGCGCCAGCGCCCGTACGCCGCGCGCGCACCATCGACCTGGCCGTGGAGGGTATGACCCGCGTCCTGCGTGGCGCGCGGAGTAGCATAGGTTGTCCAGACTCGACGGCGTGAGCGCCAGCGTCAATCCTGCCACCGAGTCCGCCTGCGTCACGGCGCCCGCCGGCATCTCCGGATGACGATCTGCTGGTTGCCGTCGCCCGCGCAGGCTACACGGCCCGGCCTGAGCGGACTGGCGCCTGCCGCGCCCACGTACCGTCGAGTCCCTCAATCCGAGGCCGCAGCATTAAGCTCGACAAGGCCGCAGCAAGCCCGGCCGCAGAAACCACAGCCGCAGACCCGGCAGTCCCAACTGCCTCCACAGCACCGCCCCGCCACTGGCCAACAGCGCCAGACAGCCCTCGAGGCCCAGCTGGCACCGAGCTGGCCTGAGCCCCACCGCTCTGAGCAATCTGAAGCAACCCAGGAACGCCCAGAACACCACGGCCTCCCCCGCCTCGAGTTCGCAGTCCCGGCCGCCCCGCGCATCGGGGACTTCCCTCATAGCTCGCCCGGGCCGCTGATCTGCGCTCTCGCCCGTCTACAGCCCCGTCCTGTCCGTTCCGGCCGCGGCGATTCCATGATCCCGGCCCAGCCGCCGGGTTGGCAGGGACCGTCGCCCTCATGGCGCTGCCGGTGGCGACCTGGGCGCCTGGCCCTTCCACCGGGCCGCGGCCCGCGGCCTGCGCCACGGCGCTTCACCATGGACACGCTCAAAGCCGCTCGGCGTTGTCGCCGCCGTCGGCTGGGAGCCTGGGAACCATCCGGGCGGCGTTGGGGAGATCGGCGCACGCATGACCATGGAGTTCCCGCCGCGATATCAGGGATATCAGGGCCACCAGGACATGCGGCGCATGTACTTCGAGTCGGCCGCCCGTCACCACCTTCCTCCTGGCTTGATCGCTACGCCGAGGCGCGCGCGCCCGCTACCGTTCCGGCGATGCCCCCGCGCTCTGCTCGAACCGCTGGCAGCCACCGCGTGCGTCTGACCGCCGTCGGGCCCACGGCCGCGATCGATGTCCTGGACGACGACGGCGCCCCCGCGCCGACGCCGCCCGCACCGAGGGAGCGCGCGCCGATCGATGCCTCCAGCCGGGCGACCTGTTGCCGTGCGTCCTGGGAGAAAGATCGCCACCGACGGGTGGTCGTCGAGGGCCGCTCCGCCGTGGACGCCCATGCTCACCGGGCGAGTCGGTGCCCGTCGAGGTCGGATCAGCGACGCCGTCACCGGCGGCTGCGTGAACACATTCGTCGTTGCTGGTGCGGGGCCATCGCGTCGGGGCGGCACGACCTGGCCCGCATCGGGGCGATGGTCACGGCCGCCCAAGCCGGTGCGCCCGGTGCAGCGCCTGGCCGACCGCGTTCCGCGTGTTCGTCCCGGCCGTGCTCGTCGTGTCGGCCATGACTCCTCGCTGCATGGTCAGCTCGGCTATCCGCGCAGCAGGCCCTGACGGCGGCCGTCGCCGTGCTCGTCATCGCCTGCCCGTGCGCTGGGTCTGGCCACGCCTACCGCCCTGCTGGTGGGCCTGGGCGCGGCCAGGCTCGGTGTCGTCATCAAGGGACCTGAGGTGCTGAGTCCAGCCGCGCCCTGACACACCGTGCTGACAAGACTGGCACACAACGGGGGCGTATGAGTTCGAACTGGCCGACGACGATGCTTATCACGGCAGCGGGAGGCCCTGACAACCAAGTAAACCGTGAAAAACCTTTTGGTATTCTGACGGCGCTGCTGACAGTCCTGGCAGCGGCAATGACGGTAACGGGCCCTGATGGCGTTGACGGCGCTGGTAGCACCGTTAGCACCGACCGTTTTTATACGCTGCGCCTGGCGGGCGCGTTTCGAGGCGGCCAGCGAGCATCCGGTGGCTGCCGCCATCGCCAGGCCGCCGCTCGCGCCGCCGCAACAGAAGGCACCACGAGGGGCCGATATCACCGATGATGCTGGCAACCCTGACAACGCGGATAACGCCGCCAACGCCGATAACCCTGACAACCCAACAAGCCCGGCAACCCTGACACTGACATTGCTGACATCCCGATATCCGCATCCTCTGGACATCGCCGGCACGATCGCTGGTACCGGGTCTGCGTCAGCGTCAGCAACGGTGACTGCGACAGATTCACCACCTGTCCCATGTGGAGACTCGCCAAACTATGAGGCCGGGGCGGACTGGCCGCGTGGAGGGGCCGTGAGGTCGCCGTCGGTCGTCCGGACGGATCGCCGAGCGCGGGATCGCCATCCCCGATTCGCTCAATGACGCCGTGGCGACCGCCCAGGCGTCGGGCGCCACCGCCGTCGTAAGCTCGCGGGCCGCCCCACCCCGGCGAGCGCGAAGGCGTTGGAGCGAATGGTGAGAGCGGAGCTCGCGCGCTCGCCGTGCTGGTGGTGCGCGACACCGTGCGCCTGAGCCCGCGCGCCGCGATCGCCGACCTGCGTGCGCAGGTGCGGCCAGATCCGGCCACCGGCGACAACGCCCACGCTGCGGCGCACGTGGCGCACGAGGTCGATCGCGGCCGAGGACGTGCGCGCCGACGTCCTGCCGGGCGACAAGCGCGTGGTCGCTGACCCAGTGAGCGCGGCATCGTCGTCGGCATGGTCGGCGACGGTGTCAACGACGCGGCGGCCCTGGCGCAGGCGGTGCTCGCGGCCTCGGCTTCGCCATGGGGTCGGGCGTCGATGCGGCTGAGACCGCCGATTATCACGCTCGTGCGCACCACGATCTGATGCAGACGGCGATCCGCATCAGCCGGGCGACGCTGCGCATCATCAGGCAGAACCTGTTCTGGGCCTTCGCCAACGTGGCGGCGATCCCGCTGGCGGCGGCCGGTCTGCTCGCTAACCCCATGATCGCCGGCGCTACGGCGGCCTCCAGCGTCATCGTGGTGACCAACCCTGCGCGCCTGGTGCCGAGCCGGCGCGTAGCCGCACCGCGCCCCTTTCGCCGAGAGATCGGTCCGCTTCCGGCTCGAGATCGGTCGCACCGGCACTGAGATCGGTCCACCTCCGCCCGAGATCGGTCGCACGCGTGAGGATGAGCCTGCATCGTCAGCCGCCCAGGCACAGACCGACCAGACAGCAGATCTTCACGCCCTGCAGCCGTCACTGCTCCGCCGCAAGCAGCCACCGAGATTGCGATGTTCAACGCCGTCGGGCCAAAGCTGAGCGGTCGAGGCTGAGAACGATTTCGGATGGTTACTGAGATGTATGAAGGGTTGAACCCACGGCGCCGCGTCTCCTCACCGGCAAGGAGGTAGCTGACCGACGTAGAGCATCTTTGCATCGCGGCGGGCGACGAAATCGACCTCCTGAGCGCCGGCACGCCCACACCGACCGTCCATCCTCGCTATGAGCTCGTTGTAAACAATGTTCTCCAGAACAAGTTCGATCGCTGTGGAGTTGGACACAGACCCATCGCCTCCCGCAAGCCGTGGTCCACCACGGGTACTTCTCCTCAACTGCGAGACTTTGAGCAGGTCGTGGCGCGGGACGCGGCTGCTGAGGAGAGGGCCTCCAAAGGTAATGTGAGGGGTAGCTGGAGCAATTTCGTGTCGACACTGACGGTGCGGCGCTCGCTGCGCAGGAAAACGACTGCCGAGTTGGCGGAGAAGGTGCGCCTGATATTCGCCAGGCGCATGACAATGCGATGGAAAAGGTCCACATCCCTGATTTGGTGGTACTGAATCACATCCCGCACGAGGGCCGAGTCGTAGACGCTGCGGAGATAGGTCATGGACGCCTCCCGTCCGCCGCGGAAGTACCGCAGGCCCGAAAGCCCCATGCGCGTAGTCCTGAAAACTCCTGATCCGACGCCGACGCCCTTCCGGATGCGGTGAGGTCGAGACGACGCAGTGCCCGATACTGGCGAAGGCGAGTTATTGAATGTGAATCTCGACGTACCGGCCGGCGAGGTGAGTGGCGAGGTCCCCGGAGACCATCCGGGAGTTGGACCCTGTGAGGTAGATATCGCAGTCCCAATCCACCCGCAACGTATTGACGACTCGCTCCCAGCCTGGAACCTGCTGTACTGTCGAGGAAGAAGTAGGCACGCAGCGCGGCCAGGCGCCTGGGCAGTGGGAGGTGGCCGAGCAGCGTTTTCGGGAGTGCGGATGGCCAGCCGACGGCGGACTCCGAGGTTGAGCCGGACCGTCTGGGCTCGTGGATGGTCCGCAGATCTTCTATGATAAGGTCGAGGATGGTGGACTTCCGCTGCGGCGCACCTGCGAGGACCTTGGCGACAGGGGTGTCGGCGTATGGCGTGATGCGGCCGGTGTAGCGGTGGGCGAGGAAACAATCTGGTCGACCTGGGTATGACATCCTCCTGTCGACTACGATCGACAAAGTTGGCCTGATCGCGATTCCTCACCGATCATAGTCGACGGACCTCCCAATCTTCCCCTGTGCCGAGCCGGCGCGTAGCGGTGAGGCCGCCGCACCCGCGCCAGTAGTACCCACCCACCCCTTTCTTCGCCGAGATCGGTCCGCTTCCGGCCTCGAGATCACCGTACTCCTGCACCGAGATCGGTCCACTTCCGGCCTGATCGGTCCGCCTCCGCATCATGACTGTGGAGACCCACATGAGCCGAGTCTGGGCGCTCCCGCCCAAGCAGCCCTGAGCAGGCCCTGAACAGTCGAGTCTCCTCCGCATGTGGGCCGAACGGGCCTGCAACAGGCTGGCGAACTTCCCGCACGCCGCATCAGTACACTCAGCACCGTTCCTCTCACAAGAACCGCGGAATTCTGCGGAATCTCAACACAAGACTCGATTGACCGTATCGCCCATGCGCGTGGCCCCTTTCGTGCATATGGGAGCGCGATGGCCCATACGCTTATCACCGCAAAACCGCAGAATAATCAGGAAAACACGGCATGCCCCATGTCGAGCGGGGCTTTTCCTCATGCACCTACGCATTGCCACCCGTAACTAATACTCTTCATACGGATGATCCCGAGGACGCACCACGGCGAGCCCATGCTCTCGGCATAGAAAAACCGGCGAGCACCAGGTTCAACCCGAGATTCAGCCGCCGACGCCGCATGCGAAGCCCAGCTGTAGCGGACGCCGTCCACGCAGCGGGCGGGGCCGACGCCGCGTGATGCGCTCCGGGATCGAGGCAATTTCCGAAAGCCGACAACCCATATGCCTGAAGCCAGAAAATCTTGACATTCGATGTGTCGGAAAATTCCGACATCGAATGTCGGATTCCCCATCCTGCGGATTCGACGCTTCCAACCGACGGCCTACCACCCACGTCCTGACAAAGCCCTCCACTAAAATCGACAGCCCTCACATCAGTAGTGGTAACGGGCCTGAGGATTACTTCGATCATCACCACGAACGAGATAGACGAGGTGATGCTCGTCGGTGATGCGCCGTGACTCATGCTCCGGCGCACCGTATTTGAGTTGCCCAGGTTTCCGATGCCGGAGAAAGGCCCACGCAGGCATGCGTCACCGAGTGTACGATCCGCTGAAACTGGCGATCCGCTCGCCAGTGCTTGTAATCCTCCCAGGCCGACGGGTCCCAGACCAGCACTCAATCCTCCCCGGTCGAGATCGTGAATTTCGTCCACCGGCACGGCCTGTAGAGTCCAGCAGCCTGCGAGCGTTCTCGGGAGAGCGGAACAGGTATGCGGTCTCCTCTCCATCGCCGCGTATTTATCAGCCGACATGAGGACGGCCGCACCACTTCGGGAGACGATCTCCACGGCATCGCGATCGGCATTGACGCTTCAATGAGCGGCACAGCGTTCTGCGTGCCTTCGCTGGCGCTGATGGCCATGCGCCACCTTCCATTCCACATAAGAAGTTGGTACAAGCGGTGCTGGGTAACGGTGGCCCACTCATCATGGCGATCTCACGGCGGTCGCTAACCACCTTCGGCCGCCCAAGCCCCCGTGAACCCCGCCTCTCGCCCTGGGCACTCCTTGCGCCTGCCGCCGGGCTGTCGCGCGGGTCATGCGCCGCGATGCGGTGAGCGCCCGCCTCACCCGTAGATTCTCATGACATCCGCCCTGCCCCCAGGCCAGCAGGACGCCGCGCCGCCACAACCGCCGCATCGACGCCCGCGACCTCGCCCGTCGGCATTCCACGGATCGGCCTCACCCCCGTCTTGCCGAAGCGTCCGCGCCATCGGCCGCATCGACGCACCGCTCATCCACCCCCCACTGCGGATGCCGCCGCGCCCCACCGCCCGCGCCGCAACGAGGACCCGTCGATATCGCCCTGATCAACGTCGGCTGCCTCAATGCTCATTCTGGCCGCCTACGCCCACGAGACGACCACCGGCGTCACCCTCGATGTGCGGAACGCCCGCAGTCCCGCTGCGCCAGATCCTGATATTCCCTTGCAGACGGTGGAGGGCCCGGCGACCTTCGCCGTGCCCGTGGCGGTGATCCTGTCCAACCCGCTGCGCCGCTCCCAGCACCACCGGTGAGTCTCCCGCGGCTCAAGTGATTCCTCCTGTCCCTGGCGACTCTCACCGTGGTGGGCGCCTGGCACCCAATCGCGATCGTGTCGGGGCTGACGGTCACCGTCTCGGGCACCGCCCAGGTGCATCTCCACGGTCTTCGCGGTTCTGGCGGGTCTGCTCACCGGCGCCGGCGAGCCGCCGCTCGCAGATCGGGTGCGCCACGGCTGGACTTGCTGTGCAGACCATTGTCGGCACGCTGTTCTGCGCGGTGCGCTGACCTCAAAGCCCGGTGCGGTCCTGTCCATGATGCTGGCCGTCTTCCGGCCTCCGGCGGTCCGCCACAGTGCGCTGGCGTCGAGGATCGGCGCGCCCACGGCATCGCCCTCGCGCGCGCCCTGCGTCGAGCCGGTCATCGACGCCGCCCGGTGGTGCGCATGGACCGCGCGCGCCCGAGGCGAGCGCCTGCGGCGATCGAGACCGATACCCGCTATTACACCGAACGGGTGCGCGGAGACGCCCCTGACCAGGCCGGCCGTCCTACCGGAGATCGACGACGACCATCGAATCCGCTGACCGCCGACGAGCTCTCCGATGATGTCGGCGGCCTGACGGCGTCGCCACGGCGCCTGCTCCCGGAGGAGCCGCGACGATCACCGCCGACGACGTCGACCTGACAGCGGTCCTGGCGAGGGCCTCCTCGGCGGCTACTGACCGAGGGCCGCCCCTCGGTTCACCCGGGCTCTATGCGCGTATGGGACACCGCGGGCACTCGCCACTGACGTCGCCGTCCTGGACACCGACCGCCAGGGTCGCCGGTTCTACTCTCCACCCTGTGGGACGGATCCGCATCAGGGCGTATCGACCGAGCTCGGCCTGTCGGTGCGCTCCGCCCGGCGAGCATGCCGCGCTCGGTTCTGAGGCGGCGCGCCCGGTAAAGTGCGCACGCCGGCGCCATTTCGAATGGCCGAGGCCGACGAGTCCGTCCTGCTGGTGACCGATCACGTCGTCGGCGCTGCGCCTTGAGCTCCTCGACACGATCTCAACGACATCCTGAGCAGCTGTGGGATCAGCTGGGCCGCGCTCACGCCGCAGGCCTGGCGCACCGCGCCATCGACTCCTCCACCGTGGTCGTCGATTCCGCCAGCCGCGTGTGGCTCCTGGACTGGGATTCGGGCGAGACGATCTCCTCCGAGTTGTCGCGGCGCATGGATCTGGCCCAGGCCTCGCCCTGACGGCGTCGGTGGTCGGTGTGGACCGAGCCATTGCCGCGGCCTCCCGGTCGTTGACGACCCCGCAGCTCGCCTCCATCGCACCGATGCTCCAGCGCGTCGTCCTGCCCGCGGCCACCCGCGACGCCCTGGGACGGCGCGGTCGGCTCCTCCAGGAACCGTTGCAGGACGCCCTGGTCGATCTGCTCCCGCTCGCACCAGGCCGAGCTCCGCCAAGCTCACCCGGTTCCTCTCCGCGCGCACCGTCATCGTGGCCGTCGTCGGCCTCGCATGGCGCTGTGGACGCTTCTGGCTCGCTTGAACTTCGAGCAGATCAGCGAGGCCGTCGCCACGGCGCCCAGCGTGTAGTGGATCCTCGCCGCCCTCATCTCTCCCTGGCGACCTACCGGCGGGCGCCGGCCTCGCGCTGGCGGCTGTTCAGCGCGCGGAAATCGCAGGCGTGCTTGGCGATCGGACGGAGGTGCACCTGGCCAGCCCGGCTCGGTCGCGTGGTGGCTCCGCGGCGTCGGCGGTGCCGCCATCAATCTGCGCTTCCTGAACCGCAAGGGCGTGCCCACCGCCGTATCCAGCCACCGTCGCACCTGTCCAGGTCGTAGCTCCTGGTGATGGTTGTGCTGCTCATCATCCCTGGCCGCGATGACCGGGCGGTCCACCGGCCTGACCTCCCCTCGGGTGGCTTTCGTGCTGGGGGCGCTCGCACTGGTGGCCGTCATCGGCTCGGCACTGCTCATTCCACGGGTGCGCACCTGGGTGTGGGGGAAGATCGAGCCGACCTACCGGCAGGTGTGGCCGCGGCTGGTGTGGATCATGTCGAATCCGCTGCGCCTGGCGCTGGGCGTGTGCGGCACTCTCTTGCTGTGCCTCAGCTACATCCTGTCCTTCGCGCGAGCCTGTGGGCCTTCGGCGCACGCTGCCTTCTCGGTTCTGGCCATCACCCACCTGGCCTCCAATACGGTGTGGGTCGGTTCCCCTCACCGGCGGTATCGGCCCGGTCGAGATCGCCCCTGACGGCCGGTCTCGTGACGGCCGGTTCTTAGCGGGTAGCCCTATCCGCCGCAATCGTCTACCGTCTTGTTACTTTCTGGATACCGATTCCCCACGGGCTGGTTGAGTCTTCAGCGTCTCCAACGGGTCGGCGACCTGTAACAAGAGTGCGGCCTGTCGCTGCCACTCCCCCTTGCATGCCCTTGCTATGGTAACGGGGTGACAGTTGAATCCTATGATTAAGGGCACCATGAGCATGACCCCACATGGGCTCTCCTCCCCCATATCCCACTGGCGCTTTTCCTTCCCATATGTCCGACCAACGAATCAACGTCGGAATTGGGGCATCTGCACATAGCCAATTTTATATCTCAAACCTCTGCCCCTGACCGGCATCCACGGCTATCTTCCCGCCGTTGATCTCGTCTTCACGATCGCAGCGCTCATCATCCTCATCCCGCTTCCATCCGGCCAGTGTGGGGCGTACTGGCTTACCTTCTGCTGGCCCTTCGCTCGCCTCCCGAACGCCTACGCCTCCGACATGCTGCAACTCATCTCGCGTTCTTCTTTTCGCGGGACGCTTCCTTCCAGCGGGATACCGCAGCAGTATTTATCAGTACAATCGCCACACATCTACTGTCTCTTCGGTTGTATTCCAGCAGCATCATAACCCCTCGACGACTTCGCCGGAATGGCATTCCGCTATTATGGGGCCTCATCCCCTACCGGCACTACCGTGAGAGCGAGCGAACGCTCCCGCTTGACAGAAGCCCGTCGCGCGGAGGAACGCCTGCGAGCTGCGCGTCTGGAGATCTCCCGGAGATGCACGATCTCATCGCCTACTCCATCCCGTCTCAGACGGCCCTGCAGGGGCCCAGCGTGCCGCAGCCGACACGACCCTACCCGACGCCGCCCGCAGCGAGTTCGCCGCCCTGGAGGTCACGTACGCCGACGCCCTCCACGAGCTGCGCCCTCCTGCGCAGCACCCTGCGGCGGGCCGCCCCGAACTCGCCCTGACGTCACTCGCCACCGGATCCGGGCATGTGGTCACGGATCTCGGGCCGCGGTGCGCGCCGTGAGCGACGACATCGCCGCCGCTGGCTTCGACATCACCTACCAGTGCGGTGGGAACGCCTCCCCACGCGCTCCCAGGCTCCACCCTCTCCCGGGTCGCGCGAAATGGGCGCCAATGTCAGTCCGCCACGCGGAGCCGAGCTGCCTGGTGACCATGACGCTCGCGGCTGGGTCCCGAGGCCATACGCCTGGTCTCCACCAACCGCATCCGCATGACGCCGGGGCGACCCGCCGCACTCCGGCCTCGGGAGTGCTGGGCATGCGGCGAGCGCCCGACGGCCATCGGCGGCGAACTGACCACCCTGGCTGACGACGGCGCCTGGATCGGTGACCGCCACGGTCCCGGTCTCCAGCATCGCGCAGAGCCCCGCCCCCGGGAGCAAATCATGATCCAGGTGGGTCTGCCGACGACGCCCCGCGCGCAACACCTGGCTTCGAACTGCTCTGCCACCACCGAGTGACATCTGGGTGGCCTCGACCGCCCGCGACGGCCGGGAGGCCTCTGACCCGCTGCGCTCCCTCTGGATGAGCCCGCAGTTCCAGGTCCTCGCTGGACGTGCAGATGCCGCGCATGGACGGCATCTCCTGGCGTGGAGACGCTTCGCACGGAGCGTCCTGAGATCAGCGTCCTCATCCTGATGACTCCTTCGTGGCCGATCGGCGTGCGTAACCAAAGCGCTCTGGCGGCCGATGTGCGGCGGCTGTCATCGCTAAGGAGGACTGGGTGATTGAACATATCGTGCTGACATGATCCGCGCCGTCGCCGCGGGGCACTATGGTCCCGTCCCCGGCCTCCTCGGCCATTATCGGCGGACGGTCAGCGCCCGCCACCCCCGCCGCGGCCGCCCCCTCCCCGACGCCTCGGACGCTCTGCCGCCGGGCGTCACCCCGTCCCCGCGGGAACCAGGAAGTTCGTCCTCATGGTCGAGGCGCTGTCCAACAAGCAGATCGCCACCCGGCTAGCGAGCGAGCCGACCGCCAAGACGCACTGAACTCCCGCGCTCACCGGCAAACTTCGGCGTCCAGGGACCGTGCGTCGGCGCGGTCGTTGCCCGCCTGCTGCGTTGACCTGTTCTGCTCCGAACTCCTCCTCCGACTCGGAGGAGACGCAGGAGGATGTACAGCCCCGACGGCCCGTGTCATGACTTTTATCTCTGCCAGGACACCCCAATGAACGGCCAAGGGTGAGCACAGTCATGTACTCTCCACTCTCAGGTTACCGCTGCATGTCCGCCGGAGGTTGTTTTCGCTCCTATTTTCTGATAGCGGAACAGATAGACCCTCCCCGAACTCTGGTATTCCTGGAGGTTGCAAACCTTAATAAGGTCCCGGAGAAGTCTCTCTGAACCCTGGACCCCTGGTCGTTCCTGAATCACCCTGGTCCCTGGATCCTGGTAGTCCCTGAACGTCCCTGGTCCCCTGAATATCCCTGAGAAAGTCCCTGGCTTTCCCTGGAAGGTCCCCGCTCATCCCTGCTGATCGCCCTGCCCGTGCGTGGTGGAGTCGGCCCGTCCCCAGGACGGACTCCACCCGCACGGCACCTTCTATTCCCGGAAGCTACGCTGTTGAAATTCGGAATAACCCCGTTGTTGAAAACGCGCCGCTGCGCCCCTGTCTCGCGGCTGGCTCTGCATCTCCGTCGCCGCACGCGACCACTTCGGAAAATCGAGAGCCTGCTGGATGTTCTCTCCCAGCCCTGGCTGGTGAGTCTAGAGGACACTGCGTCTCGAATTCAGCTGCGGCAGAATTCGCATCACTCTTCTTGATCGCCGCCGCCGGTCACCAGGTACTCGCCGTGGACACCGATCCCGAGAACCTCGCCAATATGGCGGAGCGCCTGGTCCCCTCCACACCATCACGCACCGACGTCGCCGCGCGCGTCGAGCTGCGATTGGCGGACCTACGGACTTCTGCTTCCCTGAGGACCCCCAAGGCCATCGACATCCCGGCCGCCGGCCTCGCCCTTGTTCGACGCCGCCCAGCGCTGCGCTGCTACTCAAGCCTCGCGCCGACCACCCGCTCCAGGCGGTCTCCTGGTGATCTCCACGCAGGAGGTGCGGCGCGCAGGCTCATCCCTCGTCGGCGCCATCGACACCCCCGCCACCCGCCCGATGGAGCGCACGGCGCTCGAAAGCCGACGGGAGCCGGCCCTCCACTGGGACATGGGCCTCGATACCTCAGTCCCAGCTGATCGCCCCGTCGTGATCGCAACGCCTGCACCTGCCTGGGCATGACTCGTGACCTTCCAGCGGTCCCGGCCCGATCTGTCCTACCCGGCCACACGCACGTCACCCTCGCCGCCCGGCGAGCCTGAGCAGCCGGCAGCCAGGCGGACCTGCCGGAGATCGGTCGCATCTCCGGCTCGAGATCGGTCGCGGCGCTCGCCGAGCGAGCCGAGGCGCCCAGCCATCTCGGCATGAGCACTCGGCGTGCCCGCCAGCACCGAGCCCGGCTCGCGCACGTCCAGTCGTGTCCCATCCAGGCGGGTCACGACCGCGCCCGACTCCTGGCAGATCAGCATGCCGGCCGCTACATCCCAGGGCCGCAGCCAGGGTGGACCAGGCACCTGGCCCGGCCTGCCGCCACCTCACGAGCTCCAGGGCAGCCGCCCGTCAGCAGCGCAGACCGCGCGAAGAGCGTAAATGATCTCCGAGAGGTGCCGCAGGTATCTGAGCGCGTGCAGGTGCGCGATCACGACGCTGTCGGCCAGGGGGCGTCTGCAACGAGCGGCAGCGGCCGATCATCGGCACCTCCCCGGAGCAGACTCCCCTGTGCGGGCGGCCCCGCCCGGCCACGGGCCGTGTAGACCCGGTCGTCCACCGATCGGCCACGATCCCGGAGCACGGGCACCCCGTCCTCGACGAGAGCCAGCGAGATCGCCCAGTGCCGGTGGACGGGCCACAGTTCAAGGTGCGCGTCGATCGGGTCGAGAACCCAGACCCCGGCCGTGCCAGGAATCAACCGAGTGCCCCTCTTCGCCCAGCAGCGGGTAGCCCGTGGGAGCCAGACGCTCGGCCATGAGCACTTCAATGCCGCGGTCCACCTGGGTGACGACGTCGTTGCGGTTGCGCTTGGTGTCAATCCGCAGCCTCGCCCGGGTCGAGCCTGAGGCGTGCGCCCGCGCGACTGCGCGTCGAGGGCCGTGGCAAGCAATCGGTCCAGCCCGACGGCGCCAGCCCCAGGGCGGATGCGCTGCGTGGTTGGTCGGGTTGCCTCCCAGTCAGCGGGCCGAGTCCGGCCCCAACTTTATGCCCGGAGCTGTCCACCGCGGCGGAATAGAGCGGTCCGGCTCAGCGGACAGCCCGCAAAGCACCCCACTTCTCCCCTGTCATTACGCAGTTAGAGCCGACAGCACCCCACCCCGCCGTCGTCCCTGAACCGTGCCGCGATGGACAGCGACCCAAGGCCACTGTGGGACGCTAGGGCTCTCTGAGAGAGTGATATTGAAGGGGGAGCCACCCGGCTGCAACCGGATGGTCCCCGGCAAGCGGGCTCATCCGAACCACTTATCTGAGGGCATCCATTGGCGACACCGATGGTCGGATCAGGCGAGCGACTCCCAGTCAAGACATCGCCACCTTCCGCCGTCACTTTGCCCTTGCGGACTTCGACATGTCGGCCTTTCGTCTTGGACACGGCCCTCACCTCCTCTCCGGCTCCCTTCCTCCCCGGCAGGACACTCGGTGTTCCGGGGGAAGGCGCCGTGGAGGCCCCACCAGCATGCCAGACCGACCCGGCCACCGACCCCTTGTCCACCGCGGCGGAATAGGAGCGGCTCGCGAGGAGTCGGTCAGGCGACGGCGCACGCCCAACCCGACTTTCCCGCGCGATTCCAACCCGCCTAGCCGAGCGGCCTCACCGGCTCCCGCTCTGCCGTCATCCCTGAACCTCCGCAACGGACAGCGAGTAGGTTGGTGCCATGAGGTCCGCCCCCACCTGGCTGCCCGCGGTTCCCGCGCCATAGCGCAGCGCTGGCCTGCCCGCCATCGGCGCGCACAGACCTCCTGGTGGTCGGCCTCGTCCCGGCATACAACCAGCTCGTCCTGCCCCCTGGCCGCCTCCGGCAGCCGATCAGACCTCTGGACGCTCCAAGCCGCTTCCGTCTGCCTGTGCCTGGCGTATCCGCTGCGACGCCGTCATCCTGGCCGTCTTCGCGGTCATGGTCTTGGCCGCATGCGTCCAACCGCTCATCAGTCCTCATGCGGCTTTCCTCCCGCCGACCTCATGCTGCTGCTCATCGTCCGCCACCTCGCGGCCACCAGCCGGTGGACGACCTCGCTGCCCTGCGCGGTCGTCGTCATCGCCTGGGTTCCGTTGGCCTGCGCACCCATGATCAGGACGGGCGAGGCTCGGCTGAGCCTGCCCGGGCTCCTCATCGTCGCCGTCGCCCGCCTGACCTGGGGCGTCCTGGCCCCGGACGCGGAAGAACCACGTCGCCGCCCTGACCGAGAGCGCCGAGCACAGCCTGCGCGAGCAGGAGGCCCGCCACCGCGCCGACGCACTCGACGAGCGCGCCCGAATCGCCCGGGAGATCCACGACATCGTCTCCCACAGCCTCGGCGTCATGGTCGTCGTCGCCGACGGCGCCGCCACCACCGCCCCCACAGACCCGCAGCGGCCGCCGGCGCCATGATCCGCGTGCGCGACACCGGCCGGGAGGCGATGAGGGCGAGATGCGCCGGATGCTCAGCCTCCTGCGCACCGGCGAGCCGACCGGGGTCGCGCCCCAGCCGGGTACCGCCCAGCTCGAGGACCTCGTCGCCGAGGCCCGAGCACCGCCTGCTGCGTCCTTGAGCGTGACGGGGAGTGCGACCGGACCACTAGACCCGTCCGCCGGGCTCGGCCTGACCGTCTACCGCCTGGTTCAGGAGGCGCTCACCAACGCGCGCCGCCACGGCGGCACGGTGAGCCAGGTCGACGTGCGCGTGCACCGGGCGCAGGACCGCCTCAAGGTGGAGGTGCTCGACGACGGCGATGGGCCGAGCACACCCGCCGATTCGTCCGAGCCCTCGCCCGGCTCACCGGGTCACGGCCTGGTGGGCATGCGCGAGAGGGTCGCCTCCCACGGCGGCACCCTCGAGATCGGGCCCGAGGGCCGGCGGCGGGTTCAGGGTCCGCGCCGTCCCGCCGATCGGGGAGGAGAACCGTGACGATCAGGGTCGTGCTGGTCGATGATCAGGAGATGTACCGGCTGGGCTTCCACATGCTGCTGGAGTCTCAGGACGACGTCGAGCTCGTCGGGGAGGCCGACGACGGCACCACCGCCGTCGAGCTGCTGGCCGGGGTCGAGGCCGACGTCGTCCCTCATGGACGTGCGGATGCCGCGGATGGACGGGATCGAGGCGACGCGCCGCATCGTGGGCGGCAGCGGTGGCGGCCGCACTGACGGCCCTGCTGGCGGCTCCGGCCCCAGAGTCCTGGTCCTGACCACCTTCGACCTCGACGAGTACGCCTTCGAGGCGATCCGCGCCGGTGCCAGCGGCTTCCTCCTCAGGACACCGGCCTGGAGGAGCCTCGCGGCCGCGATCCGTCACGTTCACGACGGCGATGCGGTCACGCCCCCGGAGCACGACGCGCCGCCTCATCGAGCGCTTCGCCGCCCGGCCCACGCCTGCGCCCGACGTCGAATCGGCGCCGCTGGACGGGCTGACCTCGCGCGAGGGCGAGGTGTTCCTCATGCTCGCCCGCGGGTTTCCCAACGACCGCATCGCCCGAGAGCTGTCCATCGCCGAGGGCACCGTGCGCATCCACGTCGGCCGGATACTCAGCAAGCTCGGGCTGCACGACCGCTCGCAGGCCGTCGTCCTGGCCTACGAGAGCGGACTCATCCGTCCCGGAGCGCTGGAGCCGCCTCGGCAGGCCGCGTACGCACCGCCCGCGTACGCACCGCCCCAGTCGAGATCGACATTTTCGAATGAGATCGACGGTGGCACCGTCGTCTTCGTTCGAAAATGTCGATCTCGACGGGGACGATCCCAACTCGAGGGCGCCCCGGAGACCCACCTGAGTGAGCGGTTCGAAGGGCGCCGGACAGGGGCGTATGCGAGATGCATACATCCAGGTGGTCCCGCAGCCCGAGGCGGTGCAGCGCCGCTACGACAACACTCAAACGCATGGCACACGTCATCGAAAACCACTAATCTGACCAAGCGGTACGGCGACAGGACCGTCGTCGACGGACTGGATCTGCGCATCCCGCAGGGCGCCGTCTACGGATTCCTCGGCCCCAATGGCTCGGGGAAGTCCACCACCATGAAGATGCTCCTGTCGCTCGTGCAGCCCACCGACGGCGAGATCCTCATCCAGGGCGAGCCCATGACCCGCTCGACCAGACGGCACCAACTCGCCCGCATCGGCCTCGCTCATCGAGTCGCCGCCCGGCTACGGGCACCTGACCGGAGCGGAGAACATGCGCATCGTGCAGCGACTCCTCGACCTGGGCGAGGAGGACGTGCGCCGCGCGGTGAGTGCCGTGCACATGCACGAGCAGATGAACAAGAGGGTCCGCGAGTACTCCCTGGGAATGAAGCAGCGCCTGGGCATCGCCATGGCGCTGGTGCGCCGTCCCTCTCCTGCTCATCCTCGACGAGCCCGCCAACGGCCTCGACCCGGCGGGCATCGAGGACCCGTGCTCTCCTGCGCAATCTCGCAGCCGACGGCATCACCATCATGGTCTCCTCCCATCTGCTGGACGAGATCGACCGCACCGCCGGCGTCCTGGGCATCCTGTCGCGCGGCAGGCTGCTTTTTCCAGGGCACCCGCGACGACCTCATGAGGGACCTCCGCGCCCGATCTGCTCATCGAGTGCTCGGACCCGGCCGCGGCGTCCGCGGTGCTCGCCGCCCACGGCGCCCCTTCAGAGCGGGCGACAACCCGCCGGGGTTCGACGACGCGAAACCCGGACCATCTGGGCGGCACCGGAAGCCCCGGCGCTAGCAGCCCGAGCGGCCCCGACGGCTGATCCGCATCCCGCGCCTCACGCGGGATGCGACCGCCCATGTCGTATCCGTCCTCGTGCACGAGGGCATCGGCGTCTACGGCGTGCGCCATGGCAGCAGAGTCTTGAGGACATCTTCATGGCGCTCACCAGGGAGGGCGCGCTGTGACTTCTATGACCTCTGCGCCTTCTGCACCTTCTGTGAGTCTGCACGCCCGGACTCTGCACGCGCTCCTGCGCAACGAGTACTCCAAGATGCGCCACCTGCGGATCGGGGTCGCCGCCTCCCTGCTCCTGCTCGGCGTATGCGCCCTCACCGTGTTCTGGCCCATGGGATCGGGCCTGGGAGCACTTGGACGACCCGGACGGCTACGACTGGAAGCTCCTCCCTGACCAGCCTGCACAGCGCCGTCATGTGCACCGCTCCCATCCTGCTGGCGGTCATGGCCAGCAGGCAGACGGAGATCGAGCACTCGGGCAACGGGTGGCTGGCCTCCGCCACGGCCGGTGCCGGACCGGGCCGGCTCTGCCGCGCCAAGTTCCTCGCCCTGGGAATACTGGTGACGCCAATGCCCGTCGTCTGGAGCGCTAATGGTCCTGGCCTTCGGCAAGGCCGCCGGCATCACGGCCCCCTTCCCCGCAGCACGGACTCTCGGGCTCATGGTCTCCCTGATGATCATCAACCCTGGCCATCCTCGCCTTTCACCTGGTGCTCTCGGCCATGATGGAGAACCAGCTCCTACCGCTGGGCGTGGGGCTGGGCGGGGTACTCCTGAGCATCTTCGGCCAGGTTCTGCCCGGCTGGCTGCTGTATCTGACCCCGTGGACCTACTACTCGCTCGTCACCCCGCCGATTTCGTCGGCGTCGATCTGATCGACCTCGACCCGATGAGTGGCCTTGCCGACATAGGCGTGCTCGCCGCCGTCGGCAGCGCCCTGTTCCTCGGCGTCACCGCGCACCTCGACCATCAGGAGCGCATGACATGAGTTCCATCATCACCGAGCTGATCAAGCTCAGGCGCTCCGCGAGCTGGGGAATCGTCCTCCCTGCTGCCCATCATCATGGTCGCCGTCGGGGGAGGAAGCACCTGGGCCACGGATGGATTCGTGGATGGCTGGCACACCCTGTGGGTCAGGTCCATCGGGTTCTACAGCATGGCGGTTCTGGCCGTCGGGCTGGCTGTGCTCGCCTCTCTCGTATGGCGCGTCGAGCACCGGGGCTCCAACTGGAATGCGCTCATGAGCAGGCCCGTGCCCACCTGGCAGATCATCGCGGCCAAAAACCAGTCTCCGTGGCGGCGCTCGCCGCCGTCATGCAGCTCGTGCTCGTCCTCGCCGTGATCGTGATCGGTACTCTGCTCGATCTGCCCGGGATACTGCCCGCGCGCTATCTGGCGATCAGCGTACTCATCGTGGTGACCTGCGTGCCCGTGTGCGCCCTGCAGTCGGCGCTCGGCGTTCTCCCGCCCTTCGCCCCTGCCCGTGGCGGCCGGCCTCGCCCTCACCGGCGTCGGCACCATGTCACTGCTCGTGCATGTTCCGGGGCCGTCATCCTGCCTCATGCGCTGCTCACCCGCACCGCTCTGACTGGGGCCTTCGGCTCCGCGGACGAGACGACCTTCGAGGTCCAGAACCTCAGCGCGGTCGGCGCGGCGACGACGATCGGGCTATCGGTGGTGCTGACCGCCCTCATTGTGGCCGCCACGGCCAGGGTGCTGGATCGCAGCGATACCCGGTGCTGAGCCGCTGTCCACCGCGGCGGTTTAGACCGCCCGGCTGAAGGATCGGATCAAGCGCACACCCCGACTTTCCCGCGCGGTTCCAATCCTCTCAGCCGGGCGGCCTCGCCGGCTCCCGCCCCGCCGTCGTCCCTAAACCGCCGCGGTGGACAGGGCGCGGCGAAGGCCGTTGAGGGCAGCCTCCACAACGGGCACCGTGCGGCCCGACATGACGTCGTCGTACGTCAGCCGCACCCACAGCCTGCCCTGAGCGATGAGCCCCTGCTCGCGACGGCGGTCGTTGGACCAGTCCCCCTTCGAGGAGTGGAACTGGTACCCGTCGGTCTCCACGAGGAGGCGATCATCGACCAGCATGTCGACCTCGCCCACGCCCGGCACATCGACGCCCACCTCCACCGAGTGCCCGGCGTCCTCGAGCTCGAGCCGCGCGATCGCCTGATGGGCGAGCGCGCCTTCTCCCCGGCACCTCGCCAGGCGACGGTGCCCCAGCGACCGCCGCTCCGGTTGCTCCGCAGCATCGCAGCGAGCTCGGCGCGCGAGACCAGGCCCCGGCGGAGCGCGGCATCAGCACGACGACCGCCGGAGTCTCCTCGGCGCACCGGAGCATCCGGGCGACGAGCAGCCTCGGCGGCGCGACGGGCGGACTCATCCCGGGCGGCCAGCGCGCCGGCTCCCTGTGCACGACGACGCCGGCAAGCGGGCGCACCCGCCCGCGGCTGCTCGGGATCGCGACTGCACGGGTCCCCGGGTGAGGCAGCTCGGGCAGGAGTAGCGCGAGCGCCGAGTGGCAGGTGAGCAGGCCGCCCAGCATGCGGCACGCGATCAGCGGCCAGTCCGTGCCAGGGTGCGAAGACGACTCGCCGCGCTCGACGACGGCGCCCTCCTCCACCAGGTCGCGCAGGGCCCGGCGCGAGGTCCGGTCAGGCAGTGCGAGGTCACGACGGCGCAGAGCCCCGGCGACGTGGATTCGTGCAAGGAGGTGCTCTGAGGCTTCATCGCGTCTCATGGACCCAGCGTGCGGTCAGCGGCGCTTGCAGGTCCATGAATGCGTGGCTCTGTGATGCGCCTGTCCATCGCGGTGTTTAGAACGCCCCTGCTGGGCGGCGGCGCGGACGACGGCGCACGCCCACCGACTTTCCTGCGCGATTCCAAGCCGCCAGCCGAGCGGCTCGCTGGCCCCCGCCCCGCCGTCGCCCCCTAAACCGCCGCGGTGGACGGCGGCGGCCCGGTGGCTGGGAGCGCGCGCCCGGCGCGAGTGCACCCACCAGGCGACGCCCAGGATCACCAGCCACAGCGGGGTGAGGGAGCACGGCCAGCCGCGTGTCGTCGGCCAGCGTCAGCGTCCAGGTCACGAGCGAAGAACGCCAGGGTGCCCCACGCCGCCACCCGTCCGCGGGCAGCCGGAAGGCGCCGGCCTCGTGCAGCTCGGGGCGGAGAGAGCGGAAGCGCAGGTAGGACACGATAATGACGCACCACACCAGGATGAACAGCACGCTGGCCATCGTCGTCACCGCAACGAACGCCGTCATGATGGAGGGGACACGTACAGCAGCGGGATCGAGGTCCGCAGCGCCCCGCAGGTCATGAGCAGCGCCGGCCCCGGCACGCTGCGCGCCGTCAGCCCGCGGAAGACCCGCGGAGCGTGCTCGGCCCAAGAGAGCCCGAACAGCATTCTGGACGTCGAGTAGATCCCGGAGTTCGCGCTCGAGGCCGCGGCGGTGAGCACCACGAAGTTGACCGCGCCCGCGGCGACGCCCAGCCCGGCCAGGGGCGAACATGGACACGAACGGGCTCGTCTCCGAGGACACCTCCCACCACGGCGTGACGGCCATGATGGCCGCGAGCGCCCCCAGGTAGAAGATGAGGATGCGCACCGGGATCGCATTGATCGCCTTGGGCAGGGTGACCTCCGGGTCCTTGGCCTCCGCGGCGGCGGTGCCGATCAGCTCAGTGCCCACGAAGGCGAACACGGCGATCTGAAGGCCCCGACGAACCCGTGGAACCCGTTGGGAACAGGTCCCCGCCGTTCCACAGGTTCGCAACACTCGCCTGTACCCCGCCCGGGAGTGGAAGCCGACCGCCACCATGACGATTCCGATCACCACCAGGGGCGATGATCGCCACGATCTTGATGATGGAGAACCAGAACTCGATCTCGCCGAAGGCCTGGACGGTGGTGAGGTTGAGCCCCAGCAGCACCGCCACGGTGATCACCGGCGCCACCCACAGCGGCAGGTCCGACCACCAGAAGCTGACGTACTCGGTGATGGCGATGACCTCGGCGATAGCGGTCACCAACCAGCAGACGTAGTAGGTCCAACCGGTGAAGAACCCGGCCCAGGGGCCGATGAGATCGTGGGCGACGTCCGCGAAGGACTTGTACTCCAGGTTGGACAGGAGGACCTCGCCCAGGGCCCGCATGACGAGGAAGAGCACTCCACCGATGATCGCGAGACGAGAAGCACCCGGACCGGCCAGTGAGGATGGTCTTGCCGGAGCCCATGAAGGCCCCGTGCCGATCGCGCCCGATGGCGATGAGCTGAACGTGTCTGCTGGTGAGCCGTCGTTGCAACTGGTGGTCCTGAGCGATCTGCTCGGCCATGGGAACTCCTCAAGGTGGACGGACGCGGGCAGCCTCACCCGCGCCGATGGCGCCCATGATCTGTGGGCTCAGACGGCCTCGGATAGGCTCGGAAATGATGACCGCACCTCGTTCCCTCAAGTCCCTCAGGCACCTCAGGCCCCTCGGGCGGGCCGACGGCGCCGCCGTCCTGGACCGCCTTCCCGCCGCCCTCGCCGTCCTGGTGGGGGCATGGGTCCTCATCGCCTACTCCGTGGGGCAATGGCGCTCCATGACGGTGCCGAGCTGGGACCTGGCGATCTTCGCCGAGCTTGCGAGGCCTACGCCCACGGTCAGGCCCCGATCGTGCCGATCAAGGGCGACGACTACAACCTCCTGGGTGACCACTTTCACCCCATCCTCGTGCTGCTCGGCCCCATCTGGCGCCTGTTCCCCACGCCCCTGGCACTCCTGGTGGTCCAGGACCTGCTCCTGGCGGTGTCGGCTCTGCCGCTGACGCGCTCGGCCACGCGCTTGACGAGCCGGTCGATCGCCACCGCGCTGGGCCTGTTCTACGTCCTGTCCTGGGGCTTTCGGGGCGCGGCCCAGGCGCAGTTCCACGAGATCGCCTTCGCGGTGCCGATGCTGGCATGGGCGTCGGTCGCCTTCGTCGAGCGGCGCTGGGAAGCCCTGCGCCCCTGTGGCTGGCGCCGCTGGTGCTGGTCAAGGAGGACATGGGCTGACTCTCATCGCTGGCGGGCGGCGCCGTGAGGCTGCGCGAGCTGGCAGGAGCCCGCGCGGGCAGAGCCCGACGACGCCGGGAGCGGTCCCGCGAAAGCGGCGCTCCGAGCGATTCATACGGGCCTGGGACGAGCTGCCGACGGTACGGCTGGGGCGCACCTGGCCCTGTTCGGCTCTGGCCTTCATCCTGACGGTGTTCATCATCGTGCCCCTGCTGAGCCCGACGGGCCCCTGGCAGCCGGGCTGGGCGGCAATGCCGGGGACGGCATGACGGCCGCGACACCGGCGGCACCCTGCTCGAGCGCCTCTTCTCCCCGACGGTCAAGATCGCCACGCTGTTCATGCTGGTGTGCACCGCCGGCGGATCGGACTGGCCTCGCCGTGGATGGCGCTGCATGCCCACTCTGGGATGGCGCTTCCCGGCCGACAAGAGGCGTACTGGGAATGAGCATGGCACTCACAACGCGGCACTCATCCCCATCGCGCTGGGGCGCTGCTCGACGTGATCGCGACGGCTGCGGGCGCGCAGGGCCGACGAGCCGCCACCGGGCCGCACAGTCCCCTGAATCACTGAAGCCACTGCGCCGGCGGAAGCCGCTGCACCAACACATGAGGGGCGCATCTGCCGCCCGACCTGGATAGCGGCCGCGCCCGCTGGAGTCACTGCAGCCCGCTGAACCCACTGAACCCGCTGCGCCTGCGAGTCGCCGCTCTGGACGCCGGATCGCCGGACGCCGGCAGTTCGCCCGATCCGCTGCGAACCCGCTGCAGAACCCGCCGTCGAGGCCCCCGCGGGTCTGGCTGGCGGCACCGGTGTGGGCCCGTCGGATGGTCGCCGTCGGCGTGGTGGTCCCGCTGATCACCTGCGCTGACCGCTTCCGACCTGCCCGTCAGTGCATGACCGAGAAGAACTACGGCGCCCTCCTCCCGGAACCCCGCTGCCCGGCAAGTACTGGACGCCATCCCTGAAGGAGCGAGCGTTGAAACGGACCTGACGCTCCTGGCCTATCTCGTCCCCAAGGCCACCGTGTCCTGGGTGGGCACCTCCGGGTCTTCCGGCCAGGCGAAGGACTATGTAGTCGTCGACTCCCGCTCCACGGCCTGGGGTGGCAGGCCCCCGAAGGACGCCGCACAGTGGGCCACGCAAACCCGACGCGTCGCCTACGAGCTCGTACTCGACGTCGACGGCTTCCAAGTGGCCAAGCGCATTGACTGAGCCGAGCGAGCGCAGGAAGGCAATGATCGCCGTCGGGCTGGGAGGGGGCGTCGGCACGCTGGCGCGCGCGGGACTGGAGCGCTGTGGCCTCGCTGACGCCGCGCACCTGCCCGCGACCCTGACGGTCAACCTGACGGGCGCCCTCCTGCTGGGCATCCTGACCGGGTTCCTGAGCGCCGTCGGCCCTGATGAGGGCGGCCGCAGACTTCTGCGACTGGCCGCCGGCACCGGACTCATGGGCGGCCTGACCACGCACTCCACCCACATCGTGGAGGTCCGTCCGCCTGCAGCAGCACGGCCGCGCGCTCCGGCGCCGGCCTACCTGTTCGGCTCACTCGCGGCCGGGATCGCCGCCGCGGCCATCAGCCTGCTCCTGGGAGGCCGGGTCGGTCGGACTCTGCGGACTCTGCGGACTCTGCATGCCCGGCAGACCCGGCCGACCCGGCGGCGGCCGCGTCCTCAGGGTCCTCCTCATGAGCCCCTGGGTGTGGGCGGGGCTCGCCGTGGCCGGCGGCCTGGGCGCACTCGCGCGCGCTTCACCGTGGATGCTCGCGTCAGCGCTGGCCGTCGCCCGACGCCGGGGTGCGCTCACCGGCCGGACGCGCCGCGGCGCGGTGGGCCGCCGCCATCCCGCTGGGCACGATCGCCGTCAATCCACGGCCTGCTTCCTGCTGGGACTGCTGGCGGGGCTGGGCGCGACAGCGCCGTCGCAGCTCTACGCGGTGGCGGGCACGGGCTTCCTGGGCGGCTACTCGACCTTCTCGACGGCGTGCCTGGAAGCCGCTCGCCTGCTCCTGGACGGCCGCGGCGGCGCGGCTGATGCATGCGCTGGCTGCATGACTGCGGGCACGCTACTAGCCGCGGTCGTCGGCATGGCAGTCGGCATGGAGGTCGGAATGGCACTGGGATCAACCCTCGGCATAACGGGCCGTTGTCCTGCATGCTCATGAAGGGGGCTCCGTGGAAGAATTCTTCCGGAATGCTTCCCGTCCTTTTCAAAAGCCTTTTTCACGTAGAGAGCCGGGCATGACTCCTTTCCTTTGGTGCGCCGTCATCGGCTGCGGGATCTTGGCACTGTCCCTGGTACTGGACGGCCTGATGGACGGGCCTGACGAGCTTCCTCTTCGACGGCTCCTGCCGGTCATCGCGACGGCGCTGGGGGTCTTCGGGGCCGTCGGCGCGGGCGTCCAGGCCGTGGCGGGTCAGACGACCGCCAGCGCGTGTCGATGGCGGTGCTCATCGGCGTGCCCCTGGCGGCGGCGCTGGTGGCGGGCGCGGGCACCGGGCCCTGTGGGTGCCGGATGCGCCGATCCATGCCTCCGCAAATGCCGTCCCGCTGACGCCGGGCGAACTGGTCGGCGCCGAGGTGCGGTCCTGTGGTGGAAGGACGGCCGCGGCGAGGTCATGGCGAGCTCGCGCGGCCACCAACTCACATTGAGGGGCCCGCTCCGAGGATCCGCTGCGCGGCGGCTCCACCGCCGTCGTCCTGGAGGCAGCGGATGACGCCCTGGTCGTCACCTCCTTGAGCATCGACTCGTGAGACGCGCCGGTATCCCCACCATTCCAAGGAAAAACACATATACGAAGGAGTCCTTATGATGCTCTACGCGATCATTGCGCTCGTTGTCCTGAGCAGTCCTGCTGGGGCTCTACATGCTCTCGAGGGTCGTCGTCGTCCCTCAACCTGACCGGCCTGGTCGCCAGGGTCCACCCGCAACGGCGAGATCAAGATCATCCGCCCGGTGGACGCGACTTCGTCCTGCCGATCATCCAGTCGATCCAGTACCTGCCCTTCACCCAGAACACGATCGGGTTCCGGGTCACCGCCGAGGACGAGAACAAGATCAACGTGGACGTCTCGGCCGTGGCGGCCGTCAAGGTCGGCGACTCCGATGAGCAGGTGCGCGCCGCCGCCAAGCGCTTCCTCGGCAAGCCGAACACCGACCAGGCGATCGCCGATTCCGCGCGCAATGCGCTCATCGGCTCGCTGCGCTCGATCGTGGGTCATATGACCATCACCGATCTCATCTCGGACCGCGACGCCCTCCAGCAGAACGTCTTCGACGACGCCAAGTCCGTCATGGCCAACATGGGCCTGGAGATCGACGTCCTCCAGATCTCGGAGATCACCGACGAGGGCGGTTACATCGAGTCCCTGGGCGTGCCCGAGCAGCAGCGCGTCGAGAAGGACGCCCGCATCGCCCGCGCCAACGCCGAGCGGGAGGCCAAGCGACGCCGAGGTCACCTCGCGTCAGCAGATCGCCGAACGCGAGCGCGACCTGTCGCTGCGTCAGGCCCAGCTCAAGTCGGAGACCGACAGGCCCAGGCCGAGGCGGACTCCGCCGGCCCGCTGGCGCGCCGCCGCCAGGGAGCGCGAGATCGCCATCATCGGGCAGAGGCCGCCCCAGGCCAAGGCCGCTCTGACCGAGCGCGAGCTCGACTCGACGGTGCGCAAGCCCGCCGACGCCGCCCGCTACCAGCGCGAGCAGGAGCCGAGGCCTCCAAGGCAGAGGCCATCCGCAAGGCAGAGGCCGAGGCCGAGCGCACGCGCCTGGACGCCCAGGCGCAGGCCCAGGCGACAGTGGCCCGCGCCGAGGCCGAGGCCCGCGCCACCGCGGCCCGCGCCAAGGCCGAGGCCGAGGCGATCGCCGCCCGCGGTCGCGCGGAGGCCGAGGCGGTGCAGGCCGCCGGTGAGGCCGAGGCCAAGGCCATGAGCGACAAGGCCGACGCCCTGGCCAAGTACGGCGAGGCCGCCACCCAGCAGATGGTCCTGGACAAGGCCCCCGACATCGCGCGCGCCCTGGCCGAGCCGATGGGCAGCGTCAGGACATGTCGATCATCTCCACCGACGGCGCCTCCGCCCTGCCCAAGGCCGTGGCCGGCAATGTCGAACAGCTCAACGCCGTCATGCGGTCACTGACCGGCTCGGGCCTGACCGACATGCTCGGCCGTTTCATTGATGAGAAGGGCGACAAGAAGCCCGGGGTCTGAAGGCTCTGCGCGGCCGCCCCGTCCCTGGAGCCCTGGCCCCCTGCATCGAGATCGACTTTTTCGCACGAGGTAGACGGTGTCACCGTCGATCTCGTGCGAAAGAGTCTGTCTCGACGAGCGGCATACGAGCGGTGTGCAACGCACAGCGCCGGACGTCTCGCCAGACTGCCGTCCATGTCGATCAGCCGCCCGCCGATCCCGGCGCATCGCCCGCCGGCCTCATCACCCCGGTCCCCGGCCCGTCCGGCAGTGCCGGTGCGACTCCGGGGCAGCAGAGCCGGCGCACGGTGATCGTCCTGCTCGCGGTCATCGCGATCCTCCTGGCCGTGATCGCGGGGCTGCTGCTGACGCGCACGCCGATGACCACGTTCACCGGAGCGCCGGAGCCGACCCCGACATCGACGGTGCAGGAGACCCTCCGCTCCTACATTGACCGCCCCCTAAAGGCGCTGGAGATCGTCCACGGCGAGTCACGCGCGATCCCGACGATCCCCGGGCCAAAGGGCAAGGCGGACGCGCCGGTGGTCATGGTCATCTACTCCGACTTCGGCTGCTTCCCCACTGCACGCTCTTCGCCCAGGAGGTCGAGCCGGGCTGTCGGATCTGATCGAGGACGGCACTCTGCGCATCGAATGGCGCGATCTCGCCCAGATCACCCCGACCTCCCCGCTGGCCGCCCAGGCCGGGATCGCCGCGGGCAACCAGGGCAAGTTCTGGGAGTTCCACGACGCCGTCTACGCCGACGCGGATCCCCAGAGCCATCCGGAGTACACCGAGGACTCGCTGGTGGGCTTCGCGCAGAAGACGGGCGTGCCCGACATCGAGCGCTTCCGCACCGACACGAACGACTCCGCCACCGTCACCCGCCGTCGAAGGCCACGCAGCACGCCCGCGACATCAATATCCAGGGCACGCCCTTCCTCATCGTCAACGAGGCGGTCATCAACAGCTATCGGCCGGCGGACTACGTGCGCAACACGATCGCGGAGCAGGCGGCCAACGCCTCCTGAGGCTCACCGCGCCACCGGGCACGCCTTCCGCACCACCAGGCACGCCCGGCATGCTTGCACCGCCCACACGCACTCTCGCCGCACCACCGACACACCGCACCACCCGCGACCATCGGCACCTATTCAACGGAACACCGCACCAGGGCTTGACCCGTGGCGCCGCGAGCCGCCCGCGCGGTCGTAGCCGGATGCACGCGATCGTACGCAGGGGAGGCTCTAAGGGTACGACTCGGCGAAAAAGGTACTGACCGCGCGAAGTGGGTGCGTACGACCGAGCGGCACCGCGTACGACCCGGCGCACGAGGTACGACCACGCGACACCCGGACGCGCCAGACCACCGGCGCACGGCCACCCCTGACGACACTCCGGAACACGAAGGCCTCTGTGGACTCAGAGACTCAAGTCTCGGAGATGCGCGAGCAGGCGCCGCCCTCCCCGCCCACCGATGCGCACGACGGGCATCGATGAAGTTGCAAGGCTGAAAGCGGCATCAGAGTCAGGCATCAAAGGGGCCCGCCAGCGCCCGTCGATCCTGCCGATCACTTTGGCGAGCCGTGCGGGTGTCGCTGTCCAGCCGTTGGCCGTGAGCCTCCCGAGCCGTCCGGCGAGCCGAGGCGTCCCTAGACACGCACGCGCAGCCTCATCAGCCGCCCGCCCGCCGGCGCTGCGCCCGGTTCCCACCCGCTCCGCCCGCCGACGCCGCCGCTCCATCTGCCACTCCGGATACATCGGCGCAGGCAGACGAAACGGAATCAAAACCGACCGCGAACAACAGCATCGACAAGAACAGTCCACCGCCGAAGAACGCCTCCGGCAACGAAATCTCGAACCAGACGTCTCAACGAGCAGCAGCGCTCCCCCGAATGCGAACATCGACCCGACAGCGGGCTCGATGAGCGCGATCGTTACGCCCTCGGTAAAACCCTCCTGACTCATGATGGACCGGCACAACTGCGTGCCCGCAGTCCGAGAACATCTCGAACCACCATTAACCGAGTCCCCCGCCCAGCACCAGACAACCAAAGCCCATCCCGACACTCGACACGCCCGATCACCCCGTCACGAAGACCTCAATGAATCCATTATGACCTGAGTGCGACTCGGTCATGAGGCACTGGACTACTCACCCGTTGTCGTTCAGTCGTTGGCCGTGAGCCTCCGAGCCGTCCGGCGGGCCGAGGCGTCCCAGACCGCACGCGCAGCCTCATCAGCCGCCCGCCCGCCGGCACCGGGCCCGGTTCCCACCCGCTCCGCCCGCCGACGCCCGCCGCTCCATCTGCCACTCCGGATACATCGGCGCAGGCAGACGAAACGGAATCAAACCGACCGCGAACAACACCACCGACAACAATGCGCCGCCAAAGAGAGTAGCGATATAAGCTCTTCTTGAATCCACGAATCCACCAGCATTCCACAACCGCTGAACAAAAGAACTATCGCAGGCTCATGAGCGCGATCGTATTACGCAGGTAAACCCTCCCTGACTCATGATGGACCGGCACAACTGCGCGTACCCGCAGTCCGAGAACATCTCGAACCACCAATTAACCAGAGTCCCCCCGCCCAGCACCAGACAACCAGCGGCGGCCTGCACCCCAGTCGTAAATACCCCTATATCGCCATCAATGTAATAGGGCCACGAGTTTCCCATTGAACCAACCAGCGGCGTCTCCGCCGCCGTCCACGCTCCGCCGTGTGCCGCCAGCAATGCCGCCGACCGGCGCCCACTGCGAACGCACCATGCCCGCGCCGACCTTGGCTCCGAGCGCACCGCCGGCCCAAGCACCTCCAGCGGTGCCCAGACCGGTCGCCGCCGCACGGGTGACTTTCTCCCCGTCGCCCAGCGACGGGTCATGCGAGTCCTTCTTCCACTGGTCGTACGCTTCCACCCCGCCACTGGCCACGTCCCCGACGACACCGGCCACCTTGAGGACCTTGCGCGACCCTGCCGGCCCGGAGGCGACCTTCGCAGCAGTGGAGTCCTCCGCTCCGGCACCGGTTTCCAGTTGCCCAGATCGCCATCGTGGATGGCGCTCCGCGTCCTGCCGACGGTTCTTCCATCAACGGCCTTATGGCTGGTCCTGACCTTCCATTGCCGAGTTCTGTCGTCACGCGCGCATTCGTTTTCCGCAGAGCAGGGCCCGCGTCAAGCTAGCAGCATTCGATGCGCGGCCGATCGCCCATTTCGCAACATTCACCGCCGCCCTCGCGCCGCCGCCCTTCGTATTGGGCACGACGACCCCCACGACGGTCTTCGCCACCGGATTGGTGATATCCGTTATCGCATTGCAGGCGTCCGCGAACGCCTGGCAGGGCCTCGGTCTCCCGGAGGCGGATATCGCTCGGCCTGGGTCTCCAGGTTCTTGTACAGGGCGGTCTTCGCCGCCGCATCACTGTCACTCCCCCACCGGCGCCGCCACCGCCGTCTGCAGGGCGCCGCCATGACGATCGCCGGGTCGACACGGTCTCCCCATTGAGAAGCAGGCCGCCCGCGATCGTCTGGTCCTCGGATCCCCTGCAAATCCGTCTTGACGCTGCTCCAGAGCGCTCGCCAGGTTGTCAAGAGCCGTCTTGTAGCTCCCCAGGTTCGATACCAGACTCTCGCAGTCAGCGACCGACGTGGAGATCGACCCCGAGGCGGCCATGGCCAACGATCCCTCCAGCTCGCACACGCTCTTGCGCGCGCTGATCAGATCATCCTCAGTACTATCAACATGCGACGTATGTTACCGATCGCCGTCGCCGATGCCGTGATATCCGATGGCGTCGCATCCAGATGGTATCAATCGGCATAACCACTGCCCTCCGAAAAATAAGCGCCTTACCCGCCACTCCCCAAAAGTTCGATTCCGCCCGCGGATATGGTGAGTACCACGGAAACCTCGAACTCGATATGACCACCAGCACCTGACTACGATCCCACTTCGACTGGCCCGACATCTGACAACCTCTCACACGTGTCAGTATCGTTATTCGTTCATCGTGGACGGGGACGGCTCCAGACCCCTAGCACCGGGACTCGGACCGGTCACGGGAACGCGCCCCCTCGACTCGCACGGCCCGACCGCTCCGGACCCCGGAGTCCCGCGCCATGCACCCGAACGGGTCGCGGCGATCGACACCACGCCCCGGAGGCGGGAGGGGCGGAACCCGTGCCGCGGCACAGCGCCGCCACCGGCGTACGGCGAACGCCTCGAGAACCCGAGATGCTTCATCGGTCTCATCACCCTGCCGGCGAAGATCGTCGGCGGCACGACGATCGCGACGGGGTGATCGATGGGAAGGCGCGGTCCTGCCACCGTGCGCCGCGACTCGCCCACCATCGATCGCGAGGCCGTCGTCGAGACCATCGCCGCGGTCGCCAACGAGCTCGTCGCCCAGTACGACGCCCCCCACCGTCGGCATCGGCGCGGCCGGCTTCACCTCCTCGGACCGCAACACCATGGTCACGGCACCAACCTCGACCGGCGGCGCGCCTCGCCGATGGTCGGCGGATGCACCGGCACGCGGTCGTCGAGAACGACGCCAAATGCCGCGAGGTTGGGCCGCGCACCGGCAGCTTTCTGCCGACCCCGTGCAGGGGACCTCGACAGCGAAGGGCCCGCCACCAACCGGGTTGCGGGTGCCGACCTGCGGGAGGGCCTCGACGCGCCTGACGGCGCGCGTGCATCGCCCTGCCAACCCCGTGGTCGTCTCCGGTGCCGGTCAGGAGGCGGGCATCATCGGCACCGCGGATCTCGCCCGGCAGGACTGACGACGGCGGGGCGCGCGCCGATCACTCGACCGCCTCCGCCAAGGCGGTGTGCCCGGAGCGCGGCTCCTCCGGGGGCCGGGGAGGGAGGTGCCCGCATCACCGATCAGTCGCAGGGCCGTCGTCGGAGCGCTGGGGGTGGCCGGGGCGTGACGCTTCTGAGCGCCTGCGGGCGCGGCTCCCCGACGGCGCGCCGTCCGACGCCGTGACCAGCACGGCGACCGACTCCGGCGACGGGAGCGGCGACCCTGACCTCCGGCGCACCCGACGTCGTCGATCCGGCGAGTCTGCCTCTCACGACTACGAAGAACGGGAGCTGGCCGTCGTCAGCGGGGGAGACCATGGCGGGCCGCCTCTACGCGCCCGCCGTCGCTGGCCCCGTTCCACTGGTGGTCTGCTCCCACGGGCTCGTCGGCTCCATCGACGATCTCGACCCCGTGGCCCGGACCCTCGCCGGGCTGGGGCTGGCCTCCTACCGCTTCGCCTTCCGCAATGGCGGACCGGAGGCAGGGGCACCACCACATGTCCGTCAGCGACCGAGGTCGCCGACCTCGAAGCCGTTCTGACCGCCGCCCGATCCGCCGCCGACGGCTGGGACGTCGTCGATCCTCAGCGGATCGTCCTGCAGGGCGTCAGCCAGGGCGGAGCGGTCAGCACCATCACCGCGGCCCGCCACCCGGAGGAGGTCGCGGGACTGGCGCTGTGGTACCCGGCCTTCTCCATCACCGACGACCTCCACCTCCTCTTCGCCTCGTCCGGGAGGAGGTGCCCTGAGACCCTCACGTTCGAGGGGCACAGCCTGGGGCGCATCTACGCCGAGGACATGTGGGACTACGACGTCTACGCCGACATGCCCCCGCTACCTCTCACCGGTCCTGATCGTCCACGGCAGCCGCCGATGCCGTCGCACCCATCGGCTACTCCGAGCGGGCCGAGAAAAACCTTCCCCGACGCCGGTCTCCTGTCCATCGACGGCGCGGGCCACGGCTCTCCGGCCGGGCCTGGGACCGGGCCATGGGCGGGACGAGCCGCCTACCCGCAGCGGATCGGCGTGCTCGGCGGCTGAGTTGCAGCTTGTCCACCGCGGCGGTTCAGAGCCGGAGGGCGGGGCCGGTCTCCGTCAGCGAACTCAGCGAACCTCGAAAGCCCAGAAAATACTGCAATCGCAAGAATCTCTGATCGACTCGGCATCAGCGGCGGCTCTCAACCGCCGCTATGGACCTGTGACGTCGTCGAGGGACGAACGCCGGCGCAACCCCGGCGCCGGCGCCTATTCGCCGGGCCTCCACGGCGGCCGGCCGTGCGGATCCTCCTCGCCGACGCCGTCGCCATCCAGGTCGAGCTCCTCGACGACGCGGGGATCGAGCTCATCGGCTGCAGCACCGGGTTGTCTCCGGCGGACAGGAAAACGCCGACCCAGCGCGAGCGGCGGTCGGAGTCGATGAGCACGCGCTGACGAAGAGCGTGAGCGGCACGGCGAGGATCGTGCCGAGCGCTCCGATGACCTGGCTCCAGAACAACAGGGACAGGAAGGTCGTGGTCGTGTTGAGGCCGACGGCGTCACCGGTGAACTTCGGCTGGATGAGGGCTCTGATGACGAGTTGAGCACCGCGTAGGCGACGACCACCCACAGCCGTCCACGGCCCGGAGTCCACCAGTGCCAGGAGGGCCGGCGGAATGACGCCGAGGAAGTTAGCCGATGTTGGGGATGTGAGTTGGTGATGAAGGACAGCACGCCCCAGGTCACCGCCATCGGCAACCGAGGAATCCCAGGGCGGCGACGTCGAGCACCGCCACGATCAGGCTGGAAGATGGTCGACACCAGCCAGTAGGAGCGCACCGCCCCGGCGAAGTCCGCGACGCGCACGGGCGATCCTGGCTTGAGGACGGTCAGCGCCTGGGCCCACACCTCGATGCAGGGACATGTCGAACATCAGGAAGATGACCGTCAGCGCCATGACGCTCGGGATGGAGCCGAAGTTCGTGACCTGCTCGAGGAGCCCCTGGGCCATCGCGGACGATCTTGTTGGTGTCCATGGCCTGGGAGACCTGGCCGAACAGAGCGGACTGGTCCACGCCGAAATGCGTCAGCAGCTCCTGAATGCTCTTCCAGATGGCCTGGAACTTGACCGTGTAGGTGGGCAGGGTATCGACCAGCTGCACGATGGTACCCCCAGTGCCGCGAACATCGCCAGCACGAAGGTGTAGATGAGGATGATCGCCCCCACGGCGGACACGGACCGGGGCGCGTGGTGGCGACTCGCCCAGCTCACCAATGGCCGCACGGTGATAACCAGTGTGAGGGCGAAGAAGGCGGGACCGACGAGGGCGCGCGCCAAGTAGATCCCGACGCAGCCCACGGCCAGGGCGGCGATGGTGATCGCGATGGCCTCGCCCTGGGGCCGCTCGACGGACTCGACGGACTCGACGGACACAGCCCGGTGTTCAGGTGTCGGCGCAGGGGTCTTACTCATGGACGGTATCCTCCCACGGCCGTGGACGCACTGCCGCAGGACGCACGCAAACCGCTCACACGGCGATCAGACAGCAAGACAGCGAAACAGCAAAATGAAGTAGGCAGCCCGGCGCCTTTGCCGAGCCGTCTTCAGCCTACAGGACCCCGTCTCGACGGCGGCTGGGACCTCCGACCGCCCCGCGGCCCCTGCAGCACGGGCGCATCATTGTCAGCTTCCAGGACGGTTCCTTCATCGCGCTCATCGCCGGCATCCTGCTGCGCAGGCGGGCCAAGCGCATCGTCGCCGGCTGGCGGGCAGTGCGGCCCGCCTGAGCGGTGTCGGCTCCCGGGCCGGCTCCTGTGGAGTCTGGGGCCCTCGCACCCGGGAGCCCTGTCACCACTACTGCTCGTCAGGCCCGGCCAGCCAGGGGTCGACGGCGTCGTAGCCCGCGGGACGGGTGCGTCGCACGTCATGGGCGCCACCCGGCACGAGCGCGCCGTCGTCACAAGCGGATTCGCGAGCCGCCCGACGACCTCCAGCCCCTCGCGCCCCCGCGCGCCGCACCGGGACGATCGCCGGTGACCAGGAGCGCGGGGACGGCGAGCGCGGCCATCGCCTCAGTCCACTCGACCTCCGGGGCGACGACGCCGGTGCGAAGCAGTGCGGGATCCGTGCGCTGACTGGCCCACACGCCCACCACGGCCTCGGAGTCGGGCACCTCGGGGTCGGCCAGGGCGCGTGCCACCGCGGCCGCGGGGTCGGCGACCTCGGCGCGGCGGGCTCGCTCGCGCCCGGCACCGCGGGCGAGCAGTTCGGCCCGGACTGCGCGAGCCGTAACGGGCCGGGTCGTGCAGAACGACGCCGCGGACCAGCTCGGGGCGGCGACCGGCCACCACCATGGCGGTGGCGGCGCCCATGGGTGGCCGATGACGACGGGCGCGGGCGCTTCGGGCAGACCGAGAGCGCGCCGACCGCGGGCCTGGACCGCCAAGTCCTCCAGGACGGCCACGGCGTCGTCGACGAGGACCTCGCCAGCGCGCTCGAGCTCGTCGGACTCCCAACGCGGGGACAGGCCGTGACCGCGGGCGTCCACGGCGATCACCCGATAGCCCAGGGCTGACCAGTGGTCGATGGCGTCGGCCTGGGGAGACCGCCGAGGAGGTGATGCCGTGAGTAGCACGGTCGGAGCGTCATCGGGGCCCGACGACGATGCGGGCGAGGCTGCGGCTGCTATAGGTCATGCCCTCATCCTGCCTCCGCACTCGACGTGTGGCCACGGGTTCTCCGACCGACGGCGCCGTGCACCTGCGAATCAGGGAATCAGAATTGGCTTCCGCGCCCGTACATTTCGATAAGGCTCACACCCACAATGACCAGGATAATGCCCGCCACCACAGCCGAAGACATTCTTTCCGAGAACACAAGCCAGCCGACAACCGCAGTAGCGGCCACTCCCAATCCCGCCCATACGGCGACAAGACTCCGCCAGGGGCGCACCCGCGGAACAAGAGCGGCGAAGAAAAGGGCGAATGAAATCCCGTATCCGGCGACGGCGAGCGCCCACCAGATCCACATCGCATCCGCATCGGTCGCGGCGCGCAACGAGCTCGTCGCGAAGACTTCGGCGGCGATTGCGCCCAATAAGAGCCACACGTACATGCCGCAGAAGATACTATACCGGACGTCCGGTATCAAGAAGGTGCGGCCTGTAGACTGCCCGGAGCAGGGCCCGACAGCAGCGCTCACGGCAGTAGATAAGAAGACGAGAAGATGCAGAAGAAGCAGAAAACGCAGAAGAAGGTCGCGATGCCGGATTCCCAGCCGCCCCTCACGCGTGACAGAATTCTTGATGCGGCACAGACGATTCTCCTCAGGGACGGGGGCGACCGCCTGACAATAGCCTCGGTGGCCAAAGAGGCGAGAATCAAAGGCGGACTCTTCTACCACTTCGCATCGAAGCAGGAGCTGGTGGAAGGACTCATCGAGAGGTACACCAGGGAGTTCGATCTGCTTCTCGAATCGACCGGCGATTCACCCGGATCAGCTATCGACACTTACATCCGGTCCGCCGGCAGATCGGATGGTCCGGCATCCCGGGGGGTGATCGCCATGCTGGCGGCCGTCATCGTGGATTCGGAAGCCCTGGGATTATTGCGCCAGAAGTACGATCACTGGAATGAGCGCCTGCACGCCGATGGAATTCCTCCCCATATCGTATCCACGGTGCGCTACGCCGTGGATGGGCTCTGGCTCGCCGATACCCTGCAGCTCGCGCCCCTCGGCCGGAGCTCTCGCGACAGGACAATCGAATTCCTCCAGCAGATGGTGGAGCCCTTCAAAGCGGGACAGAACACATGAACGCTAGCCGGATATGGCCTGACGAGCCCGCGCCGGCGCGCTCGAAGCGCATTCACTATTCACGGCTCATGCCTTCCCGCAGACGAGGCGCTTGCAGAGGTAGCACGGAACAAGCATCAGCACGATATTCGCGCACCCCACCAACCGAGGTGAAGTCCCCGTAGTACCCCAGAAGTGCTAGCCATGAAGCCCGCGCAGAAGGTGAGCGTCAGGCCGACCATCAGAACACCTCTCCGAGCCGCCGCCCCTTCCCGGTCAGGTCACACCCCAGCAACCAGCCGCCACAGCCAGAAGATCCAGGGAAGAACGACCAGTTCCACGCCTGAACAACCTCGTTTCCGTAGTCCTGAAAGCGCTCTCGGGAGGAATCAGGTGCATGGCGGTCGCAAACCCAGTAGACGATCAAACAAAGCAGTCCACGATCACAAGCATGAATTTGGCGCGACGCATATTCTCCTCCTCAGTTCCCTTCCATTTCCTCTCCTCGATCCGCTTCAGCGGAGCCGCGTGCAGGCCTTGTGCCCACCGCACGCAGATCCCGACCCCTTCCCGCCCCATGCAGACCGACGCCCCGCACCTGCGAATCTCGCAACGAGTCCCGTTTCGACTATGCACCGCACGCCTCCGACGCGAATTTCCGGCGATTACCCGCAACGCACATCCGGATTCCTCCATCAGATACGTACTGTACCGGACGTCCGGTCGATCATCAAGCATGCCCCGTGCCGGTAGCCGCCCGCCGCTCCCCGCATTGAACGGCCGCGCACGGCTCCGCCCACCCGGCTCCGCGCGCCCGGCTCCGCGCACCCGGCGACCGCCTGAGCCGAGACGCCCAGCACTATGCTGCCTCCATGAGCGAGCAGAGCACGCCCCCGGATGAATGTCGAGTCCTTCAACCTGGACCACACGCGAGTGGCCGCGCCCTTCGTGCGGATCGCGGACCGCAAGCGCCTGCCGGGCGGAGACGAGCTGATCAAGTACGACGTGCGCTTCTGCCAGCCCAACCGCGAGCATCTGGAGATGAAGGCGGTGCACTCCATCGAGCACCTGACCGCGGAGCTCATGCGCAACCACACCGATCGGCTCATCGACTGGAGCCCGATGGGCTGTCAGACCGGCTTCTACGCCCTGACCCTGGGGCTGGAGCCGGCTGAGTTCCTGCCGCTGCTGGAGGCGACCTTCCGCGACGTCCTGGAAGCCACCGCCGTGCCCGCCGCCAACGAGGTGCAGTGCGGCTGGGGCGCGAACCACTCCCTGGAGGCGGCGCAGGAGGCGGTGCGAGCCTTCCTGGCGGCCCGCTCGGAATGGGAGATCGTCATCCCCGAGGCCTCGGCGGATTCTGAGGCGCAGGGGACTCCCGCGGCTCCCGTCGCCCGCGAGCAGGGCCAAGAAGCGTGATGCCCCTGGCCCTGGAATCGGCCGCCGAGGACGCCATCATCATCCCGCAGAGCCCGATCCTCCTGTTCACCGTCCTCCTGCAGCCGGGGATGATGCTGCTGGCCTACCTCGTGGGCCGGCTCACCCGCCGCATCCTGCAGCGCTGGGGGACGAGCCTGTCCTCCTCCGCGGCGACGCTGACGGCGCTGCTGGGCCCTATGGGGCGGCCTGGCGCTGGGGGCCTGGCTCTTCGACGAGAGACTACCTGTGGGCGACGCGCTGCTCATCTGCGCCGTCGCCACCGCCGTCGGGTCATCGTCCTGACCTCCGCCGTCGCCGCCTGGTTGCAGCACGAGCCCGAGCTCGAGCCGATCGCCGAGGCCGCCCGCCGCGAGTCCGAGCGCCTGGGTTCAAGTCCTCCGCGCGCGTGAATCTGCGCACCGGCAAGCGCGACGACGCCATGGAGACCATCGCCGCCAAGACGGTGGCCGCCTTCCTCAACTCCCGCGGCGGCACCCTGCTGCTCGGGGTCGACGACGCCGGCCGCCTGATCGGCCTGGGCCCGGACTACACGACCCCTGCGCCACGAGGATGCCGACCGCTACGAGCTCTTCCTGCGCGACCTGTGGCGCACCCGCCTGGGGAGCGAACGCCGCAGTGCTGCCGCGCCTGGTTTCGCCCCGGCCGACGACGGCGAGGGGCGACGTCTGCCGAGTCACCGTGCCGCCCTCGCCGGTGCCCGTCTACCTGTCCGGCCCCAAGGGCAGGGGCGGGCGCGAGCTGTGGGTGCGGGCCGGCAACTCCACCCAGCGCCTCGAGGTCGATGACGCCATCGCCTACGTGACTCAGCGCTGGCCTCACACGGTGCGCCCCTCGCTGCGCAGCCGGATCGGCACCTACCTGCTCTACCACCGCCGCCCGGCCGGAGCATCGAGCCGACGGTGACCGGACTCCAGGTGGGCTCCTCGGCTAGCGGCGCCGACCAGCGCGTCCTGTCGACCAACGCGTCCAACGTCGACTTTGCGGTCTGCAACGTGAACGTACCTTTCTCCCGTCCTTCTGACTTCTATCCCCAGAAGGATGGGAGAAAGGCGATGATACTGCTAAGGTACGTTCACGTTCCGTCGTGTCCTGAGCGGGCGCCCGGACGCTGCGCCCGCTCAGGCGGAATCCGCCTCTGCCGTGCGCGACGGCTCTTCTACAAGCTCTCATGCCCGCACCCCACCAACGACGCCCCGCCCACCTACCGGCACAACCTCTTGCTACGCTCTTTTTGCCCCTTACTACGCTCCCTTCTCCTCGTACAGTAAGGGCGAAGGGGCGTAGTACGCGCCAAGGGTCCTCAGTAAGTCGCCGCTCTCGCTTCTTGCGATAGAACTTCTCGCGCAGGGACTCGACGCGGTCCTCCTAACTTCTGCTTGCACTCCTGGCGGCGCTCCTCGTGCAGCACCGGGCGGCCCTCAAGCTCGGTGAGGGACCCGGGCGGCCTCGAGCCGCAGGACCTGACCGCCCAGCGAGCCGACGTCGTCATCGAGCACTTCGGCGGCTACTCCTCGACCCTCGGCGAGGATGGCGGTGCCCGCGGGCGGCCGCCTGCTGAGCTCGCCAATGGCGGACTCGGAGCGATCGACGCGGTTGGCGTCGGCGAAGCCGCCGATCAGGGAGCCCGCGCCCCATCCCAGCAGCACGCCCAGCGTGCCTCCCAGAATGCGGAACGGCCCCACCGACCTCACGCGGCCGCCGGTTCGCGCCTGCTAGCAGCCAATGACGTGGCCCGGCCGCTGGGTCCGCGGTTTCCCAGCGCATGACGCCGCTGAGGCGAGTCGAGGCACCGTGGCCGGCAGGGACCCCGGCAATGCCGCTGAACGCTGCGGGAACGCTGGGGCGCTGGGTCCGCCGGAGCACCGACCGCCAGAACCCACATGGCCTGGGCCGCCAGGAGCCGGGGCGGATCGCGCTCGCCCCGCGCGCACCGGGAGCGGCCATGAGGGCGGCGTGGAGCACCGTCATCGCCAGCGCCCCTACCGGGAGCCACCCGACCCACACGTTGCCGAACCGCACGCCCGCCAGCGCCACCGCCCCGGCCAGCGCCACCGCCTGGACCACGGCCAGCACCTAGAAGTGTCCAAAACGGAGGGATTAGAGCCGGGCGCTGGCGCACGCTTCCGGGCTGAGGCGCGGATTCAAGCGCCGAAGGACACGCGTGCCCCACGCTCCTGATCCTCTACCGTTTGGCACGATCCACCCTCCAAAGCGCCTCAGGCCGCTTCCAAGGGCTGCGCAGGCCGCCGTTGAGCGTAAGGCTCGTCGTCATGAGACGGTCGCGCAGGCGCGCTGCGAGACCTCGCCCGCCCGGTCGTGCTGCGCCCTTCCTGCGCCATGGGCGAGGAGGTCCGACCCTTCCTGGATGCTCTGCGGGCGCGAAGCGCCGACGTCGCCCTGCTCCGGCCGTGCGAGGCCTGGCGGCCGCACCTTCCAGCGCGGGGAGGACCGCGAGCTGGTCGCTGATTGCGGCATCGGTCTGGTGGCGGCGGCGAGCGCCTTGACGGCCGCCCTCGCTCCAGGTGCGGCCCGATGCGCATCATCGCCCGGATTACACGCGCGGCCTGGGGCGCGAGATCGAGGTCGAGGATGTGTGCGCCTCTGACGGCCACTGGCTACACCGATGCCGGTGCGACCGCCTTCGGCTGTGCGCCCAGTCAGACACTCGTGGCCGGAGTCCTTCAGCGGCGTGCCGTCCTGCTGGAGCGACTGGGGCGTAGCCGCAGGCGCTGCGCCACGGCGTCATCAGGCGCAGCCGCCTTCCCGCGCAGCCGGATGCTGGCTGGAAACTCCTGCGTGACGGCGGCGAGTGCGGCGCCACGAGGGAGACGTTCCCCGACGCGCTCAGCACGGACATAGGTCGACAGCTCTGGCGCAGGTAGCGCGAGCGCCAGCATCCCCTCCTCGTCTCGGTCGGGGCGTATCCGACCTGCTGCGGGCCCGAGGGCCGGCCAGGACTTCACACATCGCCGCCGAGGAGGCGTGCGCGCATGACGCTGCCGTCGTCCACGCGCTCCTGGGCTGAGACGATCCGCGCCTAGCACGGCCCGCTCCCGGTCCTGCTCCGCGTCGACCGGACGGCCGCACCGCAGCAGCCCTGGCGGCCCGTTCTGACCGCTGCGTCGCGGCCCTGGGTGGGAGTGACCTCCCGAGCTGATGAGGGCGCGGTCCCCGCAAGCTCCTGATGACCTGACAGGGGCTCAGATCAGCTGCCTCGCATCACGAGTTGGCCCAGGGACCATACAACTCCGTTCGCCGCCTTGGCCCTGGGGCAGAGGTGCACGCCCGTCAACGGCGGCCTTCAATGCATGGCCGTACGTCATGCGCGCTATGGATGTTCTGCTCGGCGTTGTGGCGCAGTCTTATCGCACTCTATGTTCACTGTCTTGATAATCAGGTTCGGGGCAAAATCTATCGTCCTCCAGAATGGGACGAAAGGCTATCGGAAGCTACGCTGAGTGCATGCCGCCTGGATTCTCCACCACTATCCGGTCCGACCTCATTGCACTAATCAATCTGGAACCAATAGGTGTTCTATGGATCCAGACGATGATCGCGGATTCCTCATCAGCAGTGGCAGCACACAGACGCGTCCGAGGGAACAACAGAATGCTCAAAAGCTCAGCGTGCTCGAGATACTCGAGCAGGCCTTGGAGAGTCAGACAGGGTGATAAGGACGCATTACCGACCACCCAGAGAGCTTCTTGGGTATGGAAGTTCTGCATGTGGAATACAGTGATCTAGGATTATCTCAGGAATCCGATAGATTTCATTGTTTTCATTAAAATGCACCATATTGGAGATAAGTATCTGGCTGCAACTCTACTCGGAGTATGGATGGGGCTCTTATGGTGGGGCGCATCGCATTTTAATGGCAGTTCAACGACCGACTGGCTGGGCGAGTGCGCCTCATCACGCTGGGCACTGTGTTCGCGCCATGGCGATAATCGGCCGACAACTCGGACGCAATCCGCACAGCCCTTTACGATCCGGCAGTCAATTAAATCTGAAATACATCATCGCATATAATTACCATTTTAATTCCTATTTTTGTGCTTGCATTCATTTGGGGTTTCTGTCGAGATGGGAAAGCGGCCACTCAACCGAAAGCCCTTGGCATGGCTCGATAACATCGAGGGCACCATATGGACTCAGATTACTCACTCACAATCAGCTGATTATACTCTTCATGCCCGTATGGTCGTGCTCCTCTGGGCGAGAACACGCGTACTGCGAATCAAGGATCAGATCAGGATGGCGCTCGTCGGCTTTAATAGTCGCATGCATTTGGCGACGCAATGTTCATCCTATTCTCAATCAACGTCGCAGGAACACTTAGTAATGCAGCGTTGCTGGGTTTTCAGTGATGCTACTGATCGAGCGCATTCACATCATCATCATCGGGTCCGTACGATTATCCAAACAATACCTGAAACTACGTGCACACGGATTCATGTACCTCGAAAAGGCTTCGACTCCCTGAGCGCTCGCCATGGGTCGTGGTGATCAGTCCTGCCGCCCCTATCCATGGTGCAAAGGGTCTTCCCGAGACAGAAACTAACTGTGATCGGCACACTGACACTCATCATCACACCCTTGCAGTGATAATGCTTCTGCTATGCTGCAGGAGTTGGTATTGCTAGACTCACTCTCTGCAGGATTCAGCTTTATCAAAACTAACCCGTCGCCTTCTGCAGACTCCAGTAGCGGCGCAGATCGCGACGGTGAATAAAAACTGATCCATCCGTCGGCATGACGATGCCCGCTCCAGTACATCAGATCGGCCGGACTCGGTGATCCTGTCGGTACGGCTCAGCCAGCAGTCTGTCGACGTCCGCGCACGCCGCCACCGTCCGGGCATTCAGGATGGCCATGGGACCGGCGACTCGCCGCGCCCATCAGGCTGCTCGACCCCGAGATCACCGCGAACGCCAGCGAGGGCGACCTGCTCAGCGCCGCTCGCCTCAGGCCGAACGCCGAGGCCGGCGTCTATCAACGTCCTGGCGGCCTTAGGCTCCTGAGGCGCGAAGGCCGAGACCGGGGCTTTCTCGCCCCACGCGCACAGTGGCGTCAAGAACTGGCTGCAGCTGCCGCCCGAGGCCAGTCGGCTGTATGGACGACCGGGCGGCACCTCGGCAGCGCGGCGGATCCACGATGCCGCGGGACTCGAAGAGCCGGGGCCGGTTGCAGGGTGTGGGCGCTGATCGGCAGGGCCTCGCGCAGCTCCCCTGGAAGCGCCGGGGTCCGTGGAGGAGTCTGCGCACGATCAGCGTCGCCCACGGCCGTCGAACAGCAGCAGGGAATCAGGGCGACCGCACCCGGAAGATCCACCTCATTC
>BNJS01001544.1_pt1 | contig 55877 bp, 68 predicted proteins | sample 8540461 | NCBI WGS metagenome assembly BNJS01 (sample SAMD00202454, study PRJDB9452) | human saliva metagenome | isolation source: human saliva | place: Japan
CGTAAATATCCTTCTTTTCAACAACTACGACAATGATATTAAAGACTATTCTAAGATTACTCCAGCTTTGATTAATCCAAATACGGCTTCAAAAGATGCTGATGCATCCCGTAAGGACTTGGCAGCTTCTCAAGCAAAACTGGAAACTGCTCAACGTGATTTGAAGATTGCTAAATAAAAATGAAGCAGCTCCACTACTACGCCAGGTTGTTAAAACAGCTACGGATCAAGTAGCTCATGCAGAAAAAGCTTATCAAAAAGCCCTAAAACAAAGTAAAGACTCTCTATCCGAAGATACTAAACTAAAACTTGCAGCTCTAACTCAAGCTAAGGATGCTCTTAAGGCTAAAGAGGCTTCACAAAAATCAGCACAAGCTAATCTTGATAAGGCAACTGAAAAACTGACTCTTTTAAAAGCTAAAACAATGGCAGCCCAAACTAAAGTTGCTAAAGCTGAAGCTTCTCTTGCTGAGGCTAAAAAGGCTCTTCAAGATGCTAAAGACTACTTATCTCGTCTCAAAAATGCACCAGCCCTTCTTATAGAAGCTAAACAAGCTCTTAAAGTTGCTAAAGCAGATTTAGTCGCAAAAGAAGAAATATACAAAGTTGAAGCAGCAAAATTAGAAGGTTTGTTAGCAGCCTTTGCTATTCTTGAAAAAGAGAAGTCATCATCTCCGATTCTAGAAAATGGTGAAAATAAGGCTGAGTTGACGAATCTTACTGCTAAAACAAAAATTGCTCCTTCAACAGTTAAGAAAGATAGTAAACCAGCTTCAAACCACCAAGCCCCTACTAAGGTTCTTCCTAATACTGGTTCTAATCAATCATCACTTTCTCTTGCTGGTTTAGGACTCCTTTCACTACTTGGTCTCGCAGTGATAAAACGTTCAAAAGACTAAATTCGATTAGTTAGTCTGTAATTAATTTCCCCCATTCATAATTGAATGGGGTTTTTATTAGTTTCTAAAGGTATCATAGCTTAGCTTTATGATATAATGAAAGAAGAAAGTTGAAAGGAAATACCATGTCAAAAGAAGTTATTGTTGAAAGTTTTGAACTAGATCATACGATTGTAAAAGCTCCTTATGTCCGCTTGATTGGAGAAGAGACTGGACCGAAAGGAGATATCATTTCTAACTTTGATATCCGCTTAGTTCAACCAAATGAGGACTCTATCCCTACTGCTGGACTTCATACTATTGAGCACCTCTTGGCTAAGCTAATCCGTACTCGCATCGACGGTATGATCGATTGTTCACCATTTGGTTGTCGTACAGGGTTCCATATGATTATGTGGGGACGTCATTCTAGCGCTGAAATCGCAGCTGTCATCAAGGATTCACTGAAGGAAATCGCTGAAACAACAACTTGGGAAGATGTCCCAGGAACAACTATTGAATCTTGCGGAAACTACAAGGATCACAGCCTATTTTCAGCTAAAGAATGGGCAAAATTGATTCTCCAACAAGGAATCTCAGACGATGCCTTTGAACGTCATGTCATCTAATAATAAAAAAGAAACCAGCTTTTGAACTGGTTCCTTTTTTTATTTTCAAAATCTTGATTTAGGCTTTTTCACGAATGACCAAAACACCATCTTCCATGTCAGCTTCTAGGTGTTTAGCATCAAGGTTATCCAAGTGGAAGTCTGTGACTTTGTCACGGATTTGTTGTTCAACCACACGACGGAGTGGACGAACACCCATGACTTCATCGTAGCCTTCTTCAGTCATGTATTCTTTAGCAGCTTCGCTCACTGCCAAGTCAATGTCTTTCTTAGAAAGCGTCTTGTTAACTTCAACCAACATAAGGTCTACAATCTTAGAAAGATCTTCTTTGCTCAAGTGTGAGAATTCGATGACAGCATTGAAACGGTTAAGGAATTCTGGACGGAAGTAAGGTTTCAAACGATCCATGAGTTCTGGTTTATCAGCATCTTCTGTCAAGTTAGCTTCGTAACCAAAGCCTGCGTTTGAAGTTGCGATAATCACCGTATTCTTGAAGTTGACAGTGTTACCTTGACCATCTGTCAAACGACCATCATCCAAGACTTGGAGGAGAAGGGTGATGACTTGAGGGTCAGCCTTTTCAATCTCATCCAAAAGTACGATTGAGTATGGATTGCGACGGACACGTTCTGTCAAGGTATTGTTGTTGTCATCGTAACCAACATAACCTGCAGTTGTACCAATCAATTTAGATACGGCTGTACGGTCGCTATATTCTGACATGTCCAAACGGATGATAGCATCTTTCGTTCCGAACATATCAAGAGCCAATTGTTTAGCCAACTCAGTCTTACCAACACCAGTAGGACCTACAAAGAGGAAGCTACCGATTGGACGGTTACCTTCATCAAAACCAGCACGGTTACGACGGATAGCTTTTGCTACTGCCTCAACAGCTTTGTCTTGACCGATAACTTTCGTTTGCAAACGGTGACCCATATCTTTCAATCGTTCGATATCGGTTGCACCCATTTGTGATACTGGGATTCCAGTCATCCGTTCGACAGACTCAGCTACATCATTTACAGTAGCTGTAACCTTGTGATCTTCTGTATGATTAGCAATTTGCTTTCAAGCTCTTCGATACGAACTTTTGCATTTAGAGCTGCTTCGTAATCTTCTTTAGCCGCAGCTTCTTCTTGTTTAGTTTTTTCCGCTTGAATTTCGTGCTCAACTGCATGTACATCTGTAACTGGGTGTTGTGCTGCCAAGTGTGCAGCTGTCACATCCACAAGGTCAATAGCCTTATCTGGCAAGCTACGTTGTGGAATATATTGAACAGAGTAATCAACGGCAGCTTTCAAGACTTCATCTGGCAAAACAACATTGTGGTGTTGTTGATAAAGATCTCGAATGCCTTGAAGAATCTTGAAGGTATCTTCAGCAGATGGAGCATTAACCTTCACTTCGTTGAAACGACGAGCAAGGGCTGCATTTTTCAAGATAGTATTACGGTATTCATCTTGAGTAGTTGCGCCAATCACTGTCAATTCCCCACGTGAAAGAGCTGGTTTCAAGATATCAGCAAGACCTTTAGACCCTTGACCATCACCTGTGCTACCAGCACCAAGGATTTGGTGAATTTCGTCGAAGAAAAGGATAATATTTCCAGCTTCTTTGACTTCGTTTACCAAGTTTTGAATATTTTCTTCAAAGCTACCACGGTATTGAGTACCAGCTTCAAGTCCAGAAATATCAATAGAAATGATCTCTTTATTCTTGATAGCCGCAGGAACGTCACCGTTCACGATAGCTTGGGCCAATCCTTCTACTACTGCAGTTTTACCAACACCAGCATCACCGACGAGAACTGGATTATTCTTTGTGCGACGAGAAAGAATTTCAGAAGTTTCTTGGATTTCTTTATTACGTCCAATAACCGGATCTAACTTACCTTCACGTGCTTCTGCTGTTAAGTTACGTCCAAGTTTTGCAAGAATCCCATCTTGTTTCATACCTTTACCTTGAACGTACTGAGCTTGTTCACTTCCTTCGCTTGGAAGTTGACCGGTTTGACGGTAAATAGCGAATTCTTCAGGTGTTACTTCACGGCCGTTAATCAAGTAACGACGATTTTCTGAACTGTATCCACGCATACCACCCATCAATTGGTTAAATAAATCATCCATGTTGTTAAAGTTATTAAAGTTGTTATTCATATTTCATACCTCGTTTGTTTTCAAATTTATTTAGTCAAAATAATTTGACTTTCTCTGACCTTTGTTTCAAAAAATTTAGACTAGCTATTTGCTACTCTACGTATAATTTCAGGTTTTTCTTTATCCAATACAGGTTTTTCGATTGGACTTCTAAAAATACTAATGTTAACCATAGGTTGTACCTCTTTTCTAGGTTTTACCCATACTTTGATCTTAAGATAGTATATGCAATCACCTTAAAATCAAGGTTTTCTAAGGACTTTCATTATCCTTATGTTCTTAGTATATCACTTTGGTCAGTTTTAGTCAAGAGATTGACCAAATTTGACTAATTTTTTAAAAAAATTTTTATAACAAAAAAACCAGTCATAATGACTGGTTTTTGATTTACTATTTATAAATCTTAGCTCAATGCATCATCCATTGAAAGAACTTCGTGGAAGACACGTTGTGTTAATTCAGTTTTTTGTTCTGGAGTGAGGTATTTAGTGTTTACACAGTATCCAGAGATACGTACGATTACGTCTTCACCTGACATGATCTTTTCGTAAACATCGTTCAAGTCCATAACGTTCAAGTTAACGTGTTGTCCACCGTTTTCGAAGTAACCATCAAGGATTGTTACCAAGTTATCAACTTGTTCGTCACGAGTTTTACCAAGAGCACGTGGTGATACTTGAGTTGTCAATGAGATACCATCAGCTGCGTAACCAAAGTCAAGGCTAGCAAGTGAGTTCAAGTTTTGCAACCATCCACCTTTAGCTTTGTTAGATGGGTTAGCACCTGGTGAGAAGAATTCAAGTTTAGACAAGTTCACAGAACCATCTTCGTTGAGGTATACACCTTTGTGGACTGGTGAGTTACCAGTTTGTTTAGAGTAAGCAACGTTAGATGTGATTGTCAAAAGTGATACAGTAGCTTCTGCGTCTTTGTAAAGTTTGTGGCTACGTAGACGAGTTGTGTAAGCTTCGATCAACCATTCTGCCAATTCGTTTGAACGTGGGTCATCTTCACCCCAACGTGGGTATTCACCGATTGTTTCGTAATCGTAGATGTAGCCATTTTCGTCACGGATTGGTTTAACTGTAGCGTACTTGATAGCTGACAATGTATCAACAGTGTTAGCAAATCCACAGATACCGAATCCCATGTTAGCACGTTGTTTAGTTGGCAAGAAGGCCATTTGAACAGCTTCGTAGTTGTACTTATCAGTCATGTAGTGGATGATGTTCAAAGCATCTACGTAAGTGTCAGTCAACCAGTCAAGAGATTTTTCAAAGTTTGCTTTAACTGATTCGAATTCAAGAACTTCGTCACGGATTGGTTCGATGTCAAATACTTTGTAGTCTTTATGAACATCGTCGTAACCACCGTTCAAACCAGTAAGAAGAGCTTTAAGAACGTTAACGCGAGCACCGAAGTACTGGATGTTGTGACGTTGTTCTTCGTTTTCTGGGTCAAGTGGAGACACACAACATGAGATACAGCTCATTTCACCGTATCCATCTTTAGCCATTGTTGTAACACCTTCGTATTGGATTGAAGAGTGTTTGTGGCTCATGTGCATACAGTAGCGACGGAAGTTGTATGGCAATTTGTCAGTCCAAAGAACTGTCAAGTTTGGTTCTGGAGAGTTACCGATGTTGTCAAGAGTGTTCAAGAAACGGTAGTCCATCTTAGTAACACGGTGACGACCGTCGTTACCCATACCAGCCATAGAAGTTGTGATGAAGGTTGGGTCACCTGAGTACAATTGGTCATAAGCTTTTGTACGAGCAAATTTAACTGTACGAAGTTTCATAACGAAATCATCAACAAATTCTTGGATTTCTGATTCAGTAAATGTACCACGAGCAAGGTCACGTTCTGCGTAGATATCCAATACGATTGGCACACGTCCTAGAGATGTAGCAGCACCGTTGATAACACGGCAGACAGCCATGAAGGCGATGTTTACCCATTGGATAGCTTCTTTAACGTTCATCGCTGGTTTGCGAACGTCAACTCCGTAAAGATCACCCAAGCGTACAACTTGTTGCAATGCTTGATATTGAAGGTTGATTTCTTCACGAAGACGGATTGTTTCTTCATCGATTTCTTCGATTGAGTTCCAATCGTTTACTTTTTCTTGCATCAAGTAGTCTGCACCGTAAAGAGCAAGACGCGCATAAACACCGATGATACGTCCACGTGAGTATGCATCTGGAAGACCAGTTACAGTGTGAGCGTGGCGAGCACGACGGATGTTTGAAGTGTAAGCACGGAAGATACCATCATTAACAGTTGTTACGTATTTAGTGAAAATTTCGTGAACAGCTGGGTCTGGTTCGTATCCATTTTCTTTCAAAGTAGTTTCAGCCATACGGATACCACCTTTTGGCATGAAGTTCAATTTGAAGAGTTCGTCATTTTGGATACCAAAGATAACTTCGTTTTCTTTGTCGATGAATCCTGCAGGGATGTCAGCGATAGATGTTGGACGAGTGTCCATTGGGAAACGAGTTTCTTCGTAGTGTGCTTTTAGTTTCTTCTACGATTTTTTTGATGTGAAGTGAACGCTCTGTTGGTCCTGCAAGGAAGCTTTCATCTCCATCATAAGGTGTGTAGTTAGCTTGTACAAAGCGTGATACACTTGCTTTTTCTTTCCAGTCAACACCTTTAAAGCCTTCCCAGGCTTTGTCAAAAATATCCTGTGCTTCAACAACTGTCTTAACAACCATGTTAATGTCCTCTTTTTATCTTTCTAGTAACAGTCATCTGTTACATTCATGATATTCAGTATAACACACAGTAAACGATTTCAACAAGTGAAATCACACTTTTTAGGCACTTTCTTTTATAATACAGTTGTTATTTTAGTGCAAACTGTAGTATATTTTTGAAAAAGAAATGGCCATTTCCCATTTTTTCAGAAAAAAGGTATAATAAGGCTAGAAAATCTATCAAAGAAAGGACAGTCCATGCTGATATTTCCACTGATGAATGATTTATCCCGTAAAATTATCCATATTGACATGGATGCCTTTTTTGCTGCTGTAGAAATTCGTGACAATCCTAAACTTAAAGGCAAACCCGTTATTATTGGTAGCGACCCTAGGAAAACAGGTGGTCGGGGTGTTGTTTCAACCTGTAGTTATGAAGCCAGAGCATTCGGCATTCACTCAGCTATGAGTTCTAAAGAAGCTTATGAACGCTGTCCTCAAGCTATTTTTATTTCTGGGAACTACGAAAAATATACTAGTGTTGGCCAACAGATTCGAGCTATTTTTAAACGATATACGGATAAAATTGAACCTATGAGTATCGATGAAGCTTATCTAGATGTAACTGAAAACAAGCTTGGTATCAAATCTGCTGTTAAAATTGCTCGTTTAATTCAGCAGGATATCTGGAATGAATTACAATTAACAGCTTCTGCTGGTGTATCATACAATAAATTTTTAGCTAAAATGGCAAGTGACTATCAAAAGCCTCGTGGTTTGACAGTCATTCTTCCTGATGAAGCTGAAGATTTTCTCAAACAAATGGATATCGCTAAATTCCACGGTGTGGGCAAGAAAACAGTTGAAAAACTCCATCAAATGGGTGTATATACAGGTACTGACCTTTTAGAGATTTCTGAAATCACTCTCATTGATCGTTTCGGAAGACTTGGCTTTGATCTATATCGTAAGGCTCGAGGTATAGATAACTCTCCTGTCAAATCAAATCGTATCCGTAAGTCTATTGGTAAAGAAAAAACTTACAGTAAGATTCTAAGTCTAGATGAAGATATTAAAAAAGAGCTAACTCTCCTTTCGGAAAAAGTTGCTCTTAGTCTTCAAAAATATGAGAAAAGTGGTAAGATCGTCATTTTGAAAATCCGCTATGCTGACTTTTCTACTTTGACAAAACGAAAAACACTGAATCAACAAACACAAGACTCTGAAGAAATTGCTCAAAGCATTATCCTACTCTACGAAACACTGAGTGATAAAGACAAGGGCGTCCGTTTATTAGGAGTCACTGTGACTGGATTTTAAAAACCTTGAAGGATTCTTCCTTCAAGGTTTCTTTTCTTATACAAATAATCGAATGAAGCTATAAAGTAGCAACACACTCCCAAGTACAATACGGTATTTACCAAAGACTGTAAAGTCGTGTTTTTTTACATAGCTGGTCAAGAAACGAATGGCAACCATGCTGACTGCAAAAGCCACTACCATTGCTACCAAGAGCAAGAAGAATTGACCAAAACTCAAGACTTCTCCTGCTTTGATGAATTTAAAAATCTTCAAAGCACTGGCTCCAAACATAACTGGAATTCCTAGATAGAAGGTAAATTCTGTTACCACTGAACGACTAGTCCCATTCAACAAACCACCTACAATAGTTGCACCTGAACGGCTAGTCCCTGGTAGAAGGGCCAAGACTTGGAAAAGACCGATATACAATGCTGTTTTGTAAGGTAATTTGTCTAACTCAGTAACTGTTGGCTCAATCGCTTGCGCTTTGTTACGTTTTTCAAGATAGATAAAGGCAACCCCATAAACAATCAACATGATGGCTACTGAAACCATATTATGGAAGTGAGTATCAAACCAATCATCAAACTTAAAGACTAGGAGAAGAGGTAGGGTCGCAACAAAAACTTTGGACCATAATTGCCAAGTTCTACGAACTTGAACTTTATCCTTACCTGGTTTGAAAGGATTAAGCTTGTTAAAGTAGATAACCATAACGGCTAAGATTGCACCCAGCTGAATGACTACGTTAAACATAGACATGAAGGCTTCATTTTGATCTTTATACTGGATAAACTCTTCTGCTAAAATCAAGTGACCAGTACTTGAAATCGGCAACCATTCCGTAATTCCTTCAACAATACCAAAAAAGATTGATTTTAAAATTTCAAAAAAATACATAGATTACTCCTTTTTCTATCCTCCATTATATCATACTTTTAAAGCATGTGTTGAGTTTTCTTTAGAAAGCACCAACACTTCCACCACCGCCACCGCCTGAGAAACCACCACCTGAGCTACCGCTTCCGGATGATACAGAAAAGGTACTTGCTGTATTTGCGACCGAGGTGTATAGATTGATTTGAGTAGCAGATGTGTGAAATTGTTTATCCCACCCACAAGATACATAAAGATTCATAGCAGCATTTTCAAGTTGAATATTGTGAAGCTTCATGATTTTATTTACCTTCTTAGCGTATCCATAGAGAGTTGCATAGACCAAAAGACGATTCCAAACAACAATACTCTCTAGTTCAGCCTTATCAAGATGAGCAATATCCCGAAGCATATTTTCAAAACTTGTCCAGAGATAAACAACTTCTGCCCCTTCTTCATTTAAGACTCCATCACGAGAAGGTCCTCGAGTTACTAAATGAATCAAACCACTCGCTAGTAAACCAATTAAACCTAAGGAAAGTAAAGGAAGCGAGAAATAGCCATGTGTTCGAAAACTATAGTAGAAAATGATAAGTCCGACAACACCTGTTACAGCCGAGCAGACTTTCATTTTTTTCACAAGATTATTTTCTTTTTCCGTTAAAGGTCGATAATAACTTGGAATTCGTAAAATTTTTACCTTGTCTCGAACACAACTTTGCATGCGTTCAAGTCGTCTCTCAAAGGAACGTTTAAGGTGTAATCCGAATTCTCGAATATGTTTCTCGTCAGCTTCCTTAGCTCCATGGAACAAAGTCGAAGAAACTTGATATTCAGGGAAAAGGTCTGAAAGAGCCAATTCTTTGTTTGTAGAAAGGGTCATCCGCAGGCACTCCTTCTCAAATTAGACAAACCTTTTTCACTGTTAATTTTGATCCAAGGCTCTTCTTCACCTTGAAAAATGGATAAATACCCTCGATCGACTAAATCTAACAAGGTTGCTTGGATTAGTTGTTCAAAGGTGAACTTACCAAACTTCTGCTTATTTAGAGGACTAACTTCCTCTAAGGATGTTGAATAGATTGCTTCTGCCAAAACCATTGGAGGTAGGTCCATTGGGGGTTCGTAGAGACGATGATTCTTTGGATATATCTTTTTAAGAGTCGTATGCTGACGAAATTCTCTATAATAGTTGACCGTTAGTAGTAAGAGAGCCATAAAGAAGATTGGAAAAATCCATTTTATCATGACCTTGGCGTGCACTTTATCAGCCTTTATTTCTATCTCAACTCTTTTGAAGTTACTTAAATCATCTTCATTCAACCCTTGACTTGGAGCACTCGAGAAAGCTTCTATCGGCCAATAGGCATGTAGTTCAACTTGACGTTTTTTAGGAAGATCCTTCATCTTCACCCAGTAGATATCATTGACTTTTTCGACACTTCCCTCATTGAGGAGTTCACCAGTATGGAAAAATAGTTTCTCTGCCGGACTATCTGAAGTTACTCGAAATTCCAGATCTTTGATATCCCCTGAACTATCTGTCAATGGTTGCCAATTTAGCTCAGCAATATCCTGATATAAGAAAAGAAGATTTTTAAGTTGCCAAGTAACAGTCACACGAACAGTATCTCCTGCGTTTCCCGGATTAAAAATGGTGACCTTGTAGCCATCCTCTTCTTCCTTAGTATATGAAAGGACGTCTTGAACAATCTGGCCATTTTTAGATACTAAGACAGTTGGTTCGTCATCAATTTCAAATCCCTTCGGCATTTTCCCTGCTTTTCCGAGTCCAATCAATTGACCATTAAATCATCTTTAAAGTGGTAGGTGATTGTTTCTTTGAAAACCGCTGTATTATCTGCATGAATATTCAAATCACCCTTATAGGACAGAATATCGAAGTCTACTGCAAAAACTAGACGAGGCACAAATAGCAAACAGGTAAATACCAGAACAAGAAGCCATCTCTTTTTCATTTTACACTCCCTTTCATGTTTTTTCACTATTATATCATTTTTTAGAAGTTAAGGTTTACTTGTATTGAAAATCTTACCATTTTTAGATACAATAGAGGGAGCCATTTTTATACTAGAAATAGGAGAAAACATGAAAAAATTATGCTTATCTATCCTTGCTAGCTTAGCCCTTACTCTAGGACTAGTTAGCCAGGTCCAAGCCGATGAATATTTACGCATCGGAATGGAGGCAGCTTACGCACCATTTAACTGGACTCAAGATGACGACAGTAATGGCGCTGTCAAGATTGATGGAACAAACCAATATGCTAACGGTTACGATGTTCAAATTGCAAAAAAAATCGCTAAAGATCTGGGTAAAGAACCACTCATTGTAAAAACAAAATGGGAAGGACTTGTTCCAGCTCTGACTTCTGGAAAGATTGATATGATCATTGCTGGTATGAGTCCAACCGCTGAACGTAAGCAAGAAATTGCCTTCTCAAGCAGTTACTATACCAGTGAACCAGTACTTTTAGTCAAAAAAGATTCTGCCTATGCAAACGCCAAAACACTAGATGATTTTAAAGATGCAAAAATCACTTCTCAACAAGGGGTTTACCTTTATGACTTGATTTCTCAAATTCCAGGCGCTAAAAAAGAAACTGCCATGGGTGATTTCGCTCAAATGCGTCAAGCTCTTGAAGCTGGGGTCATTGACGCTTATGTTTCTGAACGACCAGAAGCCCTAACTGCTGAGTCAGCAAATGCAAAGTTCAAAATGATTCAGCCTGAACCTGGTTTCAAAACTGGAGAAGAAGATACCTCTATCGCTATCGGTCTTCGTAAGGATGACGAACGTATCAGCCAAATCAATGCTAGCATTGAAACCATCTCTAAAGATGAACAAGTTGCCCTAATGGATCGTATGATTAAAGAGCAACCTGTAGAAGCTACAACTACTGAAGAAAACAGCAGTAATTTCTTTAGCCAAGTTGCTAAAATTCTAACTGAAAACTGGCAACAACTCTTGCGTGGTGCTGGAATCACACTTTTAATTTCAATTATCGGTACTATCGTAGGTCTCGTTATTGGTCTTGCTATCGGTGTTTTCCGTACTGCACCTCAATCTGAAAATCAATTTATCTACGTCGTTCAAAATATAGTTGGTTGGATTCTCAATATCTATATTGAAATTTTCCGTGGAACTCCTATGATCGTACAATCTATGGTTATCTACTATGGAACTGCCCAGGCTTTCGGAATCAACCTAGACCGTACTCTGGCTGCTATCTTTATCGTTTCTATCAATACCGGTGCCTACATGACCGAAATCGTTCGTGGTGGTATCCTAGCTGTTGACAAGGGACAATTTGAAGCAGCTACTGCACTTGGTATGACTCATAATCAAACCATGCGTAAGATTGTTTTACCTCAGGTAGTTCGAAATATCCTACCTGCTACTGGTAATGAGTTCGTCATCAACATCAAGGATACTTCTGTATTGAATGTTATCTCTGTTGTAGAACTTTACTTCTCAGGAAATACAGTAGCAACACAGACTTACCAGTACTTCCAAACCTTTACTATCATCGCAGTTATCTACTTTGTCCTCACCTTTACAGTAACACGTATCCTACGCTATATCGAAAAACGGATGGATATGGATACCTACACTACAGGTGCTAACCAAATGCAAACGGAGGATTTGAAATAATGAATCAACCCATTCTTGAAATCAAACACCTCAAAAAATCCTATGGACAAAACGAGGTCCTAAAAGATATTTCACTTACTATCCATAAAGGAGAAGTTATTTCTATCATTGGAAGTTCCGGTAGTGGTAAATCAACCTTCCTACGTTCAATCAACTTACTTGAAACACCGACTGAAGGTAAAATCCTTTATCACGGTGAAAATGTCCTCGAAAAAGGATATAACCTCACACACTATCGAGAAAAACTAGGAATGGTCTTCCAGTCCTTCAACCTTTTTGAAAATCTAAACGTGCTTGAAAATACAATCGTTGCCCAAACAACTGTACTCAAACGTGATCGCTCAGAAGCAGAGAAAGTTGCTAAAGAGAACCTTGAAAAAGTTGGCATGGGTGAACGTTACTGGCAAGCCAAACCTAAACAACTTTCTGGTGGGCAAAAGCAGCGTGTTGCTATCGCTCGTGCACTTTCCATGAATCCTGATGCCATTCTCTTTGATGAGCCTACATCAGCCCTTGACCCTGAAATGGTCGGTGAAGTTCTTAAAATCATGCAAGATTTAGCTCAAGAAGGCTTGACCATGATCGTCGTAACCCACGAAATGGAATTTGCTCGCGATGTATCACACCGTGTCATCTTTATGGATAAGGGTGTCATTGCAGAAGAAGGCAAACCAGAAGATCTATTTACTAATCCCAAAGAAGAACGTACAAGAGAATTTTTACAACGCTATCTTCGATAAGAGAAAAGACTGCCATTGCAGTCTTTTTTTATATTCCAAAAAATTAAAAGGCAGATTCTTTTCGAACCTGCCTATATCCAAAGACTAATCTTCAAATTTTTCATGATTTTTATTGTAGAAATCAATTAAGCCGAGGGCTGTTTCAAAGGAAATGTTTTTAACTTTTGCACGTCCTTGAGCCAAAGCAATGATAGACATCTCACGCGCATTCGTTTCCTTAGAAATACGATACCCTGTGATCTTCTTATCACGAACCCAGCTAACAACTGCTTCTACTTTTTCAAAGTTAGACTTAGCCATGTTATTCTCCTATTTTTTTCTTTACGCAACTTCATTCTATATGTTTTTATAGTATTTGTCAATTGAAACACATATATTAATAAAGTTATTGCGTTAAGATTATAATTATTTAGCTTTCAAAGCTGATAATATATGGGTTCGAATATCTTCAACTCCATTAGGATTTGCTGGCAAGAATATTGTATTATTTCCTTGTTTATCTGCAAAATTATTCAATGTATCCAAATACTGATTGGTTAATAGGATTGACATAATTTGTTCTTCAGTTAATTCGACATTGGCTCCTTTTAACTCTTTAATAGAATCAGCAAGTCCATCAACAATTGCTTTCCGCTGCTCTGCGATCCCCACACCATGGAGGCGATCTTTTTCTGCCTCAGCTTCTGCCGCTGTAACGATCTTAATTTATCTGCTTCAGCCAATTCTTGAGCTGCCACTCTCTTACGTTGGGCAGCATTAATTTCGTTCATTGATTGTTTGACTTCTGCATCCGGCTCAACTTTGGTAATGAGCGTCTTAACGATAATATACCCATACGTTGACATTTCTTCCGCTACTTGTTTTTGAACTTCTAATGCAATTTCATCTTTTTTCTCAAACAATTCATCCAAAGTTAACTTAGGAACAGATGAGCGCAATGCATCTTCAATATAAGATTTGATTTGAGCTTCAGGTCTCATCAATTTATAGTAAGCGTCTGTAACGTTTAACTCATTTACACGATACTGAGTTGCGACATTCATAGTCACAAAAACGTTATCTTGGGTTTTGGTTTCAACCACGATCTCACTTTGTAAAAGGCGTAGCTGCACACGAGCTGCAATTTTGTCAATGCCAAATGGTGCCCGTAGATGAATACCACTATTACTTAACTTTTGATACTTACCAAATCGTTCGATAATTGCAACAGACTGTTGACGAACGACATAAACAGAGCTCACTAACATAGCTCCTACAATAAGCATTAGAATCACTAGAACAAGTAAAACTTGTAAAACCATGGGAATCTCCCCCTTTCTTCACTTACATTATAGCACTCGTATATAGGTTAGGCAAATGATATGATAAAAATTTTATAGGATATTAAACAAGCATATTATATAGAGTTTCATTCCCATTCAAGTTAATATAAGACGGATCAAATTTTTCCATTCGGTGAATCAAGCCCGCATAATCATGCTTGTTAGCAAGAGCAATCCCGATTAAGACTGGTCCTGTTCCCTTGCTGGCACGTTTAATATACTCAAAACGTGTGATGTCGTCATTCGGTCCTAAAATATCATTTACAAACTCGCGAAGTGCACCTGGACGTTGTGGGAAGTTTACCACAAAGTAATGCTTGATTCCATCGTAAATCAAGGCACGCTCTTCCATCTCTGGCATACGGTTGATATCGTTATTTCCTCCAGAGATGATACAACAAATAGTCTTACCTTTTATATAGTCTGACAGCACTTCCAAGGCCGCCACACTAGCAGCACCTGCAGGCTCAGCTACAATCCCCTGTTTAGAGTAAAGATCTATCAAGGTCTCAGAGATTAAACCTTCATCCACTCCGATAAGCGTTTCAACATTTTTACGGGTTGCTTCATAGGTCAATTGTCCAACCTTCTGCACAGCAATCCCGTCTGCAAACTTATCAATTTCTTTGAGTTTAACCGGACCTCCAGCCTCAAATGCTGCCTTCATGGAACGAGCTCCGTTGGCTTCTACACCTAGAACTTCAATAGCAGGATTCGTTTCCTTTATATAAGTAGAAACTCCTGCAATGAGTCCTCCACCTCCTACAGGCACCAAGACAGTATCAAAATCAATGGATTCTTTTCGCGCTTCTTCTAAAATTTCATAAGCTACTGTTCCTTGACCAGCTTGAACATAGGGATCATCAAAAGGATCAATAAACGTACGATTTTCAGCAACTGTATAGTCTTGAGCTGCCTTAGCCGAAGCATCAAAGGTATCTCCTACCAATTTGATAGTTACAAAATCTCCACCAAAGAAACGAACCTGACCAATTTTCTGTTGAGGCGTTGTAATTGGCATAAAGATTGTTGCAGGAATTTTCATCTCGTTACAAGTGTAGGCAACACCTTGAGCGTGATTTCCCGCTGATGCGCACACTACTCCACGTTCACGTTCTTCCTTAGTCAATTGTGAGATGGCATAATAAGCTCCACGAATTTTAAAAGAGCGGACTCGTTGAGCATTTTCTTTTTTGAGATAAATTTTAGCTCCGTATTTTTCTGATAAGTAATGATCATATTCTAGTGGTGTATTGACTACGACACCACTCAGAACCTTGTGGGCCTTCACCACATCTTTTGCACTAAGCATAATCTTCTCCTTGATTCTTTTTCAAGATAAAAAGCGGGTTAGGTACCCCCCAACTCGCCTTCTATTTTTATTCTCAAAAATTAGTTGTAGATTTTGAATGCGTCATCGTCGTTTTTACCAACAAATGGCATTGCTTTACGCAATTCTGAACCAACCTTTTCAATTTCAAGGTTAGCTGCTTGTTCACGGTAAGCAGTCAATTTTGGACGTCCAGCTTTGTAGTCGTTCACAAAGTCGTTGGCAAATGTACCATTTTGGATATCAGCAAGAACGGCTTTCATGTTTTCTTTCACTTGTTCAGTGATGACACGTGGACCTGAAACGTAGTCACCGTATTCAGCTGTGTTAGAAATTGATTGACGCATTTTCTTGAATCCACCCTCGTAGATCAAGTCAACGATGAGTTTCATTTCGTGAAGCACTTCAAAGTAAGCCAATTCTGGAGCATATCCAGCTTCAGTCAAAACTTCAAAACCAGCTTCGATAAGGGCAGTCAAACCACCACAAAGAACTGCTTGTTCACCAAATAAATCTTCTTCGGTTTCTTCTTTGTAAGTTGTTTCAAGAAGACCTACGCGTGCTGCACCAACACCTTTACACCAGTCCATAGCGATGTTTTTAGCATTTCCTGTTGCATCTTGGTAGACAGCGTAAAGCGCTGGAACACCAAAGCCTTCTTCGTAAGTACGACGTACCAAGTGTCCTGGTCCTTTAGGAGCACACATGAAGACATCTACATCTGCAGGAACTTTGATGAATTCGAAGTGGATGTTAAAACCATGCGCAAATCCAACTGCATTCCCAGCTTCCAAGTTTGGAGCAATTTCTGCTTCGTACAATTCTTGTTGGATTTCGTCTGGTGCCAAAATCATGATAACATCAGCCAATTTAGTTGCTTCTGCTACTGTATAAGTATCAAAACCATCTTCTTTTGCCTTATCAAAAGATTTACCTGGACGAACACCGATGATCACATCGTGACCTGAATCACGCAAGTTTTGAGCGTGAGCATGACCTTGTGAACCATAACCGATAACAGCGATTTTTTTACCATCAAGTGCTGCTACTTTTACATCTTTTTCGTATTCCATTTGAACTGCCATAGTTTTTCTCTCTTTTCTATTATTTATTGCCTGAAGGCTAGATTAACAAATTTAAGTTATTTTTTACTCAATGAAAATCAAAGAGCAAATTAGGAAGCTAGGCGCAGGCTGTACTTGAGTACGGCAAGGCAAAGCTGACCTGATTTGAAGAGATTTTCGAAGAGTATTAATCGCGGGTAAAGCCAGTTGCACCCGTACGAGCGATATTCTTGATACCGTATGGTCGAATAACCCGAATCAAAGCTTCACTCTTTTCCGCATTCCCAGTCATCTGTACAGTAATGGAGCTCGGAGCCACATCAACAACAGTTGCACGGAAAGGCTGGATAATAGCTAAAATTTCTGCTCGCTTCTCAGCTGGTGCTGCAACCTTTACCAAGATCACTTCGCGCTCCAAGTGTGGTTTATCTGTGATATCACGGACACGAATCACATCGACTTGACGGTTGAGCTGTTTGATGATTTGCTCCACTTCATCGTGAGATGCAACATCAATGATAATGGTAATCCGTGACACATTAGGATTTTCTGTCGCCCCTACCGAGATACTCTCAATATTGACTTGGCGTCTAGACAAGACACCGGTAAAACGATTGAGAACTCCTGACCGGTTTTGAAGTTTGGCTGTTAACATTCTACGCATTAAACTTCACCCCCAACATCTCATGATTACTCTTACCAGCTGGTACCATCGGTAAAACATGCTCTTTACGAGAAATATCTACCTCGATAAACATTGGTACATCTTCCAAGATGACTTCCAAATCCTTTTCTAAGGTTTCAGGATTATCAAATTTATAATTCTTAATTCCATAGGCTTGAGCCATCAATTGGAAATCTGGAAGGCTATCAAAGACTGACTCAGATGTTCGACCATCATAGAAAGCTTCTTGCCATTGACGAACCATCCCAAGTGAATGGTTATTAAGCATGATGACCTTGATTGGAATCTTGTAAATGTTCAAGATTGCCAATTCCTGATTGGTCATTTGGAAACCACCATCACCGACAAAGAGCACGACGTCCTTATCTGGATTAGCAATTTTTGCCCCAATGGCTGCAGGAACTCCAAATCCCATGGTTCCTAGTCCACCTGAAGTTACGAGTTGACGCTCGTTTTGGTATGGATAGTATTGAGCTGTCCACATTTGGTGTTGTCCGACGTCAGTTACGACAATGGCATCACCCTTAGTCAACTCGCCTATACGTTCAATAACTGCTTGTGGTTGGACGACACGTTCCTTCTTATCATAAGAACGAACACGATTCTTATCTTTGGTAACTTTTTCAATCCATTTTTCAGTATTGTTACGAACGATTGGCTCCGCTAGCAACTGCTGCAAGGCCTTTTTCGCATCACCAACAACTGGGATATCAACAGCGATAATCTTACCAATCTCTGCTGGATCGATATCAATATGCGCTACTTTGGCATTCTTCGCAAATGTCTTAGGATTACCAGTCAAACGGTCGTCAAAACGGCACCCAATCGAAATCATAAAATCAGCTTCAGTCATTGCGATATTGGCTGCAAAGGAACCATGCATCCCACCCATTCCCAAAAACAGTGGATGGCTAGTTGCAATTGTTCCCTGTCCCAAAAGACTGGTCACAACAGGAATTTGATAACGCTCTGCAAATTCATTTAACTCCGCAGCAGCTTCAGCATAACTAATACCACCACCAGCTAACAAAACTGGCTTCTTAGCCTTAGAGAGTTGCTTCAAGATTTTCTTGATTTGCATCTCATTTGGCTCTAAAGTTGGTTGATAACTTGGTAAATCTATCTCTGAAGAGTAGACAAAATCCGTTTCAAGAGCAGAAACATCTTTTGGCAAATCAATAACAACTGGCCCTGGGCGACCCGTAGTCGCAATATGTACAGCCTCTGTAATCACACGTGGAATATCTGCTGTCTCACGAACCTGATAGTTGTATTTGGTAATCGGCATGGTAATACCAACAATATCTGCTTCTTGGAAAGCATCCTTACCGATTCCCGCTCTTGCCACCTGACCCGTGAAGACCAAAAGGGGAACACTGTCACTCATAGCATCTGCAATACCAGTAATGGCATTCGTAGCTCCTGGTCCACTTGTGACGACTGCGACACCAAGTTTCCCTGTTGACTTAGCATAACCTTCTGCTTCATGAAGACAACCTTGTTCATGGCGACCTAGAATATGGCGGATGCCTTTAAAATTATAAATAGCATCATATAAAGGCAATACAGCCCCGCCTGGATAACCAAAAATCGTATCGATTCCCAGGTCACGGAGCGTTTCCAAAACGAGTTCAGAGCCTGACTTTGGTGAGTCTAAAATGATTTTCTCCATCGTTCCCCTTTCTCTTCTCTTAAAATGACTTGTTTCTATAATACCATTTTTTCAAAAATTTTCAAGACAAAAGAAACAATTTTCTGAATTTTCTATCTAGATGCTTTACAATATCAAATAGATTAGAAAGTTTATACGTATTTTTACCTTTTAATAGAAAAAAGGTTGAGACAAAATGTCCCAACCTTTTGATTATTTACTAATTAAAGTGAGTTAACGTCAACCTTGATACCAACACCTTGAGTAGTTGTGATTGTCAAGCTTGTTACGTAAGTTCCTTTTGCTGTAGCTGGTTTAGCTTTTTGGATTGTTTCGTTGAATGCTTTGAAGTTTTCAACTAACTTGTCAGCTTCAAATGAAACTTTACCGATGATAGCTTGTACGATACCTGCACGGTCAGCACGGTAAGTGATTTTACCACCTTTAGACTCTTCAACTGCTTTTGCAACATCCATTGTTACAGTACCAGTTTTAGGGTTTGGCATCAAGTTACGTGGTCCAAGGACACGTCCAAGACGTCCAACAAGAGCCATCATGTCAGGTGTAGCGATAACTACGTCGAAGTCCAACCAACCGTCGTTGATTTTAGCAACAAGGTCGTCTTCACCAACGAAGTCTGCACCAGCAGCTTTAGCTTCTTCAGCTTTTGCACCACGTGCAAATACAAGAACGCGAGCTGTTTTACCAGTACCGTTTGGCAATACCATTGCTCCACGGATTTGTTGGTCAGCTTTTTTCACGTCGATGTTCAAGTTGTAAGCAACTTCTACAGTTGCATCAAATTTTGCAAAGTTAGTTTCTTTTGCAAGAGCTACAGCTTCTTCTACGCTGTATGCTTTTGTGCTGTCGATTTTCTCAAGAGCAGCACGAAGTTGTTTGCTTTTTTTAGCCATTTTCTATTCTCCTTGTAAGTGGTTCAATCGATTTTCATCTCCCACGTCACTTCTCGAAATGATGAAGTCTTGCGGGTTATATAGGGAAGTTATTGATTAGTCAACAACAGTGAATCCCATAGAACGAGCAGTACCTTCGATCATACGCATTGCAGACTCAATGTTTGCAGCGTTCAAATCTGGCATCTTAGTTTCTGCAATTTCTTGTACTTGTGCACGAGTAACTGTAGCAACTTTAGTTTGTTAGGTGTACCTGATCCTTTTTCAACACCTGCAGCTTTTTTCAAAAGAACAGCAGCTGGTGGTGTTTTAGTAACGAAAGTAAATGATTTATCTTCGTATACTGAGATAACAACTGGAATGATCATACCAGCTTGATCAGCTGTACGAGCGTTGAACTCTTTTGTGAATCCCATGATGTTGATACCAGCTTGACCAAGAGCAGGTCCAACCGGTGGAGCTGGTGTAGCTTTACCAGCAGGGATTTGCAATTTTACAAGTTTTTCGACTTTTTTAGCCATTTTTAAATCCTCCTTTGTGGTTTTGGCGGTAATTTAGAGATTTTTACCTCCCACAAGTATGTTTTACACATACCCTACTATTATACACTAATCTATCTCAAATGCAAGAGAAAAATCCTATTTTTAGAGAAATTTTATTACTGAATTTGGCTATTATTTCTTTCGTGAAAGAGTTCTGAACTACAAACAAAAAATCGCTCTGTTTTGAGCGATAATTGGAATAAATAGCATTCAATTTTTATACATTTTAGAAGCTTCTGACTCCATCTACAAGTGTTCAACCAAGTCCGCTTCCTGATACTAAGTCAAATCTACATCACGATGTTCTGCTAAAAAATCAGGAACCAAGCGTAAAGAACTCTCTATTTGAATGATTTGTTTCACTTTAACTTCCTTTTCAACAAGAGAGTCACTGCTTGATTAAAACCATCACACCAGTTGTACCATTTTGCTTCATACTCATCTTGGGCTAAGATATGATTTTTTAAATCCAGAACAGAGTAAATCTTTCTTTCCTCACAAGCTTGTGCATAGAGATGATATAGTTCATCACCACCATCTTTATCCCACTCAGCAGAAATCGTATCCTGACCTAGCAACAATGCCTGATAAGCTCTGTGATGCCCATCTGTAATCAGCAAGCGATCTCCAGATGCAAGAACACTAATTGGATTCATATTGATGATTTCAGCTGACTGACAAATCATCTGAATATCTTGCAACTTCTTTTCTGATAAGTATAGTTGAGTCGGATGAAGATCTGTAATATTGACTTTCATTTCTTTCTCCTCAAGAAGAGTTAATATCTACTTTTGTTTGCCTGTAAAGCGCCATTGAAAGCGAAATTTGTCATAAAATGGAAATTCAATGAATAGAATTCCAAGACCCAGACAGAGACTGGCAAGAACATCTGATGGGTAATGAACTCCAGATAGACTCTGGAAATGATTACACTTACTAGATAGATTCCCAGTAAAATCTGGAGAATGAGCTTTACAGTCCTATCTTTCACTCTCTGTCCCACAATGATAATTAGAGAACCGATTAGGAGGGTTACTGCTAGCGAGTGACCACTAGGGAAAGAAAATCCTTTTTCTTCGACCAAGTGTAAAATTTCAGGTCGGGGACGTTGATAGATGTATTTTAAGGACACAATTAAAATTCCAGCCAAACTAAGATTGCCAGCTACTAAAAGGCTTTCTGACTTCCACTTTTTCAGATAAAAAATAACAGTCAATAGAATTGCCCAAGAAATAACTATTGGTAAGTCAATCAGACGAGTAATCCCTCGAAAGATAGTTGTCAATATAGCTGGTAAATCTCCGCGGATTGCTGTCTGGATAGACGAATCAAATGGTATCAATTGTTCTGGATAAAACTTAACGACATAACCCAGAATTACAAATAGTAAAAGGGCAAAAGAGCCCTTTGTTAAATATGTTTGTTTATCTTTCATAGTATTTCAAAGTTGGTTTCAAGAGGACAAATAATAACCAGAATGAGATGGCAAAGATGACTCCTTCAATCAAATTAAATGGTAAGACCATTGCCAACAAGTAATTACTAAGTCCTAGAATATTCTCTATATCGAAGTTAGCAAATTTTGCGTACAAAGGTACAGCATAAACGTAGTTTAGAACTAACATGGCTAAAGTAAGACCAATCGTCCCTGCTAATGAAGCTAGGACAAAACGCATGGTTGTACGCTCTTTTCTCCAAATCAGACCAAAAGCAAGAACAAGACTCCTAAGGCTACGATATTCATCGGTAAACCAATATAGGTACTAACTCCTTGGTTGTTCAGAAGGATTTTCAGCAAGGAGCGAAGGAATAGTATTCCTAAAGCAGCTGGTAAATCCAAGACTACCAAACCTACAAGAACTGGTAAGATACTGAACTCAATCCTTAAAAAGGATGCCGCCGGTAGAAGCGGAAAGTCAAAGTACATCAACACAAATGAAAGTGCTGATAAAATTGCAATGGTCGAAAGTCGACGTGTGTTTGTCATAACAGGTTCCTCCAATTTTCTATAAAATCAGAAGAAGTTGGAAAGTTTCTCTCTATCTACTCTCTTAACTATCTCAAAAAATAACCTAAGCTTACAAAGAAACTGGTTTTATTTCTATTATAATGAAGCAGAATAGACAAAGCTATCCTTTCGTCTTCTCCCATCCAGACTATACTGTCGGTTGTGGAATCTCACCACATCAGCTTGCGCTCGCGGACTTCTTTTAGAGTAAGGAAATGGAGATTTTTCTTTTAGACTAGGCGACAAGCTGTAGGCATAACTTTTGGTTAGGCAAAGCTTGGCAACAAAGTACAAAAGGAAAAGAACATTTCCGAGTAAAAGTCACCGCCGGTCGGGAATTACACCCTGCCCTGAAGACCTTTTTATGATAACAAAAAAAGCTTGCAAGCGCAAGCATTTTATCTCTTATCAGTGTTTATTTCAACTTATCCGTTTCGTAAGTATGAACCAGTTCGAGACCCGTAAAATTCTGTTGACGAAGGGCCTCATAGACAATCATACATACCGTATTAGATACATTGAGGCTACGAACATGTTCATCATTCATAGGAATTCTGAGAGCTTTTTCAGGATGTTCCCGCATAAATTCCTCAGGCAAACCTTTATCTTCACGCCCAAAAAGAAAATAATGGTTTCCTTCTATCGTGAAGTCAGCATCTGAATAGACCTTTTCTGCAAACTTGGAAATCAAGTAGACTTGACCATCCATTTTTTTCATAAATTCATCTAAACTATCATAAAAATAGATCTCAAGTTTGTCCCAATAGTCTAGCCCGGCTCTCTTCATTTTACGATCATCAATCGGAAAGCCCATCGGTTTGATAATATGAAGGGGCGCATTCGTCGCCGCACAGGTTCGTGCAATATTTCCCGTATTTTGTGGAATTTGTGGTTCAAACAATACAATATGATTGGCCATGCCTTGCTTCCTCTCACTAGTGCAAAAAAATAGCCACACTGCCCGGAGTCAAGCTCAGCAAACAGCGTGGTTAAGGCGTCGTTAACTTACCTCACAACAGGTTTGAAGTAAATCAGCGAAACTACTTTTTTAGTATAACACTTTCAGCCTGATTGTCAATAGAAATGACTTGATTTTTTCATTTTTTTTACAAGCATATTTACAAAAGTTAAAATTTTAACTTTTAGCAAGCAATATCATAGAATTTACATAGATTAAGAATTTTCGGAACAAGTATTTTCATAAACATATGATGTTTAAAGCAAAATATTTGTTCGAATTCCCCTAATCCCTTTATTAAAGAAGGAAGCAGTCGGTTGTTAAGTGCATTTTTTTCTAAAAAAAGGTATGATAGAGACATATTGAAAAAGTAGGTTAACTAACTATGAAGATTATTCTTGTCGGAGGGGGAAAAGTAGGTTCTGCCCTCTGTCGTTCACTGGTTGCTGACAACCATGATGTTGTCTTAATTGAACAGAACGAAACTGTTCTAAAATACTTGACCAGCCGTTTTGATATTATGGGAATCGCAGGTAACGGAGCTGACTTTGCTATGTTAGAAGCAGCCAATGTTCAAGATTGTGATATTTTCATTGCCATGACTCAATACGACGAGGTCAACATGGTTTCGGCTGTTTTGGCCAAAAAAATGGGAGCAAAGGAAACCATTGTTCGTGTACGAAATCCTGAATATTCCAACCCTTACTTTAAAGAAAAAAATATTCTTGGATTTTCACTCATTGTAAACCCTGAACTCCTAGCAGCTCGTGCTATCGCTAATATTATAGATTTCCCCAATGCTCTTTCTGTTGAGCGTTTTGCAGGTGGATTAGTCAGCTTAATGGAATTCAAGGTACGAAATTTCAGTAATATTTGTCAGATGTCTATTGCTGATTCCGTAAAAAGTTTGGTAATGTTATTGTCTGTGCTATCGAACGCGACCACAAACTCATGATTCCTAGTGGAGATATGATTTTAGAAGATAAAGACCGTATCTTTGTGACAGGACATCGTGTCGATATGATGCTCTTCCACAACTATATTAAGTCCAGAGTTGTTAAGAGTTTACTCATCATAGGAGCTGGGAAAATTGCTTACTATCTCTTAGGTATGTTAAAAGACAGTCGTATCGATACCAAGGTTATTGAGGTCAATCCTGAAAGAGCTGCCTTTTTCAGCGAAAAATTCCCTAAACTCTATATAGTCCAAGGTGATGGAACAACTAAGGACACCCTCTTAGAAGAAAGTGCACAAAACTATGATGCTGTTGCCACTTTGACAGGAGTCGACGAGGAAAATATCATTACCTCTATGTTTTTGGATAACATAGGTGTTCAGAAAAATATTACCAAAGTAAACCGCACTAGCTTATTAGAAATTATCCACGCAACAGATTTCTCAAGTATCATCACCCCTAAAACAATCGCTGTTGATACCATCATGCACTTTATCCATGGTCGTGTAAATGCGCAATATTCTGACCTTCAAGCTATGCACCATCTAGCAAATGGACAGGTAGAAACTCTTCAATTCCTGATCAAGGAAGCCAATAAAATGACTGGCAAGCCTTTATCTCAATTGAAGCTCAAAAAGGATATCTTGATTGCTGCTATTATCCGCAATGGAAAAACGATCTTCCCAACAGGAGAAGATACCCTCCAGGTCGGTGATAAGCTAGTGGTTATCACTTTGCTTTCAAATATCACCAAGATTTATGATTTGTTAGAGAGGTAAGCTATGAATAGAAGTATGGTACGCTTTCTTCTTGCAAAGCTACTCTTGATTGAAGCTGGGCTACTTTTAGTTCCGGTTGGTATTGCTCTCTACTATCGAGAATCTAATCAAGTTTTTACAGCTCTTTTCTCTACCATCGGGATTCTTGTTGTCCTAGCTCTTCTCGGAATCATCAAAAAACCTAAAAAACAACGTATCTATGCCAAAGAAGGAGTCTTAATTGTTGCCCTATGTTGGATCCTCTGGTCTTTCTTTGGCTCCCTTCCCTTTGTCTTTTCAGGTCAAATCCCCAATTTTATCGATGCCTTCTTCGAAACTAGTTCCGGCTTCACTACTACGGGAGCAACTATCTTAAATGACGTTTCTGTACTAAGTCGTTCGCTTCTATTTTGGCGGAGCTTTACCCACCTCATCGGAGGTATGGGGGTGCTAGTTTTTGCCCTAGCTATTATGGACAATGCAAAAATAGTCACCTTGAGGTTATGAAGGCTGAGGTTCCTGGACCAGTATTTGGTAAGGTGGTATCTAAGCTAAAAAATACAGCACAAATCCTCTACATCCTGTATCTGGCAATGTTCGCCCTCTTTGTAGTGATTTATTATCTGGCTGGTATGCCACTCTACGATAGTTTCGTTATCGCTATGGGAACTGCTGGGACTGGTGGTTTCACTGTTTACAATGATGGAATTGCCCACTATAATAGTTCTCTCATTACCTATCTGACGAGTGTTGGGGTCTTGATGTTTGGTGTCAATTTCAACCTCTACTACTATCTCATGCTTCGTCGAGTCAAGGAATTCTTTTTCGATGAGGAGCTTCGTGCTTATCTCTTGATTGTCGTTGTTTCTACCGGCTTAATTACTCTCAATACACTCCACCTTTATAGTGGCGTTTCACAAAGTTTTGAGATGGCCTTCTTCCAAGTCTCTAATATCATCACGACAACTGGTTTTGGTTATGGCAACATTACAAATTGGCCTTTGTTTTCTCAGTATATCCTACTGATGTTGATGGCCATTGGTGGTTCTGCTGGATCTACTGCTGGTGGTCTCAAAGTGATGCGTGGAGTTATTCTAGCTAAAATTGCTAAAAATCAATTTTTGTCTACCATATCACCTCACCGTGTTTTAACTCTCCATGTTAACCAAACGGTAATTGATAAGGATACCCAGCACAAGATTCTCAAGTACTTTGTAGTTTACGTCATGATTCTACTCAGCTTAATTTTCATTATCAGTTTAGATGCTGACAATTTAATGATTGTTACGAGTGCCGTTTTCAGTTGCTTTAACAATATCGGCCCAATTCTCGGAACAACTGCAAGTTTCTCAATTTTTAGTCCATTTTCAAAACTCCTCCTATCCTTTGCAATGATTGCAGGACGTCTTGAAATTTATCCAATCATCCTACTCTTTATGAAGCGAACCTGGTCTAAGCGTTAACAATGTTATTATCAAAAAGCACATCCCTCAAAAATGAGGGATGTTTTTTTCTGTTGATAAGATTTTTAAAAGACAGTTGAGAGTCAAAAAATAACACTTTGGAAAAAGATGATTTTTCATGAAACATTTTAGTTATAATTTTTAAAAAACGTGGGGGTTTTATATGGAAAAAATGAACAAATCAATCCAACTTCTTTTATTGATTTCCTTGGTATATTTAGGTTGCTGTAGTTGCTTAGTTTGGCCTGGTATTGCTTTAACACTCAAACAATCCTGCTTTTACTTTTTACTTCTCTTACTATGTTTTTAGCAGGTATCTGTACATTTATCCACTATCTTTCAGGTCATAATCATGTAAAAAGTCAACTACATAATCGTAGTCGATCCTTCTTTTTATTGTATAGCAGCATGGTTATCATTAACGTTGCTGGAGTCTGTTTTATTTTATTTGAAAGTATAAGCACTGACACTCTACTACAAAAAGAAATCGTTGACTTGTTACTCATCTCTTTCTTTTTCCTTTTCGGACTTGATATTGCTACCTTTCTGCCGTTAAACAAATGGAGAAAATTACCAACTCATAAAAAGACAGGCAGGTTAACAACCCTTATCTTTCTTAGTTTATTTTTTCTGCACAATCCTTTAACCATATTTTCTGTCAGTTTTTATATCCTTTTGGGAGTCAGCTTTCTAAACTTTTTATTTCCTAAAACCTTAAGACAAGATTTATCCTTCTATAGTCATTTAATTCGAAATATCTTACTTGTTTTATCTACACTTATGTTCTGGTAGTTAATAGAATTCCTGTCAGAAGTATGCTATAATGAAATAAATTTTTTAGGAGATATATGAATGAATTTTTTTAAAGATTATCTTAAACGATTGATTTGGCTAGGAATCTTTCTTGTCGCTATGTGCCTATCGCAAGTTCCTATCGTAACTTTAATGTTACTTCAAAAAACTCAACTTGGATCTATCTGGTCATCTCTAATAGTGGGACTTGTCTCTACTGCTGTTGTTACACTCTTTTTATATGGTGCTCACAAAAGTAAGTTATTAAATCTAAAATCAAAACTCTTTACTATTAATGACGCCCCTCGAATTGCTCTTAGTTATGTAGCCATTGTCACAGGAAATCTGATTGGTGCGATTTGGTTACAACTTCTGAAGCAAACAACTACTTCGAATCAAGAGGCTATCAATAGCATCATGTCAGAAAGCTCTCTAATTTCCAGCATTTTCGTGGTTGCAATAGTGGCACCTATTTGTGAGGAAGTTATCTGTCGAGGTATCATCCCTACTAAACTCTTCGAAGGATACGAGAAAATTGGATATATTTTCGGTTGGTTTCTCTTCACTATAGCCCATATACCAAATAATCTTCCTTCTTTCTTGATATATGGCTGGATGTCTGCAGTCCTAACTTGGACTGCTTATCGCACCAAACGTCTAGAGATGTCTATCTTACTGCACCTAGTGAATAATGGAGTCAGCATTCTATTGCTTATCCTCCTTACATTCCTTATCAAGGTTGTTGGTATAGATGCTTTTCAATAAATAGAAGTTCCACTACTAATAAAAAGACTAGAAATCTATTTAATTTCTAGTCTTTTTATTTATTCTTTGAGTGATTCCAAACTAAGTTAGTGAGGCAGGTAGCTAGACTACTTTCTAACTATTACGACGAAAAAATCCACGAATCGATACCATTCGTGGATTTTTCCTAGTAAAGCGTTTAGATAAACTTCCATAGCGGTTACCGTTTATTAGATTACGACACTTAGTTTTACAAATCGATTCCATTTGTAAAACTAAGTTAGTAAGGCAGTTAGGCAAGTCTTATAGGACTTGCCGTAGTCTACTTAGATTGCTTTGCAATCAAGTAGACTTACTGAATTACATTTTTTCTTCCAACTCCACGTCTGGATATTTATCTGCAAACCAGCGAAGGGCAAAGTCGTTTTCAAAGAGAAAGACAGGCTGGTCAAAGCGGTCTTTGGCCAGAATGTTTCTACTTGAAGACATGCGCTCATCTAAGTCTTCTGGTTTGATCCAGCGAACGGTCTTTTTACCCATTGGAGTCATGACAACTTCAGCGTTATACTCGCCTTCCATACGGTGTTTAAAGACTTCGAACTGGAGTTGTCCAACAGCACCTAGCATATACTCACCTGTTTGGTAATTCTTATAAAGCTGAATGGCTCCTTCTTGTACCAACTGTTCCATTCCCTTGTGGAATGATTTCTGTTTCATGACGTTTTTAGGCGAAACCTTCATGAAAATCTCAGGTGTGAAGGTTGGTAGTGGTTCAAACTCAAACTTGTTCTTCCCAACAGTTAGCGTATCTCCAACCTGGTAGGTCCCTGTATCATAAACTCCGATGATATCTCCTGCTACGGCATTGGTCACATTTTCACGACTTTCCGCCATAAATTGGGTGACATTAGAAAGTTTAGCTCCCTTACCAGTACGAGGCAAATTGACACTCATACCGCGCTCAAATTCACCCGATACAATACGAACAAATGCGATGCGGTCACGGTGTCGAGGGTCCATGTTGGCTTGAATTTTAAAGACAAATCCTGAGAAGTCCTTATCATAAGGATCAACAATTTCTCCGTCTGTTTTCTTGTGTCCATGAGGTTCTGGAGCAAACTTGAGGAAGGTCTCAAGGAAGGTCTGCACCCCAAAATTAGTCAAGGCCGAGCCAAAGAAGACTGGTGTCAAATCACCTGCAAGAATGGCTTCCTCTGAGAATTCATTTCCTGCTTCATTCAAAAGCTCAATATCATCTTTCACTTGCTCATAGAAAGGGTTGCTAGCAAAGAGTTTATCGCCATCTTCTAGGCTGGCAAAACGTTCATCCCCTTTATAAAGTTCCAGACGTTGGTTATAAAGGTCATAAAGTCCTTCAAAGGCTTTCCCCATCCCAATCGGCCAGTTCATTGGGTAACTCGCAATTCCCAAGACTTCTTCCAATTCTTGCAAGAGATCTAGTGGTTCACGACCGTCACGGTCCAGCTTGTTCATAAAGGTAAAGACTGGAATCCCGCGGTGTTTGACAACCTCAAACAATTTCTTGGTTTGGGCCTCGATACCCTTGGCAGAGTCTACTACCATGACCGCAGCATCCACCGCCATCAAGGTACGATAGGTATCTTCTGAAAAGTCCTCGTGTCCTGGAGTGTCTAGGATGTTTACCCGTTTCCCATCGTAGTCAAACTGCATAACAGATGAAGTGACTGAAATCCCACGTTGTTTCTCGATATCCATCCAGTCTGACTTAGCAAAGTTTCCAGTTTTCTTCCCTTTTACAGTACCTGCCTCACGAATCTCTCCCCCAAAATAGAGCAATTGCTCAGTAATGGTTGTTTTCCCCGCGTCCGGGTGAGAGATGATGGCAAAGGTACGGCGTTTCTTAATTTCTTCTTGAATACTCATAACTTCTCTTTCTTTCTACTTTTTTAATTATTTCAATTTATAATCACTCTTTATTACATCGGACCCTAACATTCCTTTCAACACTCCATTATATCTGATTTTAGAGAGTTTTTCAATTGCTTACACAAGAAAAAGCAGGTCAAGATACTAGACCTGCTCTTCAGATTCTTTTGTTCAATATTTATTTTGTATCGCTAGTTACAATCTCTTCAAAATTTAATTTTTTCTAGAGCAATTTTCTTTTGCCAACGTTTCTTAAACAAGATATCAAAAAGTACTAGGGCTGCAGATAGAATGATTGAAACCAGAAGATACTTTATCCATATAGGGGCATTTGGAATAAACGGCGTCATATTCAAGAGTCCGTAATTCCCACCTGTTACTTGATTGACCCCAACTAGGAAAAGGTTGAGAATAAAAGTGTAGGCAATAATTCGATACTTTTTCAGCAAGGTCTTATCGTAGTGATTCATGAGATAGACCAGGGAATTGACCAAGAGGGCATAATGGCCAATCAGGAAAGAAAAACTGGTAATATGCGGAAAGTCATAGGGATCAAAAACGGGATAACCCAAAGCAAACACTGCGCCGCTGGCTCCCAAAAGAGCAAAATACTGCTTGATTTTCCATTTGTCAGGTAAGAAAACAACCGCGAACATGGCCAAACGGCAATGGTAAAGAGGCAGGCTGTTCGAAAATGGAATCCCAAATCCAATATACCAAGTATAGAGCGCTAGCAGTTGCGCTATTTGAATCCACTTAAACAATCGAACAAATTTGGGATTTTTGTAGTAAGTAAGAGAAGCATAAATAGACAAGGCAAGAAGGCCTATCATGACACCGTACCAAAAAATCGGAATAGGCGGTGGCGTCGTTTGGGTTCTTGTAATAAAATGATGCATAAAGTCTCCTTAAGGTAACGAATTCAGTTGTATATTAACTATTCTTATGTTTATATTTAACGAGTTGATTGATAAGGATGAGAATACCTGTCATCAAACTGGTCACTATCAAATAGTTAAGCAAACTACCATGATCCCCAATCACAGGTGGCTTGCTCATAAAGCCATAATTTCCTCCTGTCAAGAGGTTGGCTAGAAAAGATAATGGCATTAACCCCAAAAGTCATCTGACATATTTTCCAAGTATCCCCTTTTTCAACTTTATAATATCTAACAAGATAAATCAAGCAGTTAGCCAAGAGGGCCCAGTGTCCGAAAACATTGTTCACAGACGAAACATGAGGGAAAGGAAAAGGATAAAAGACTGGATAAACCAAAGCCATGATAGAACCAAAAACTCCAACCAGGGCAAAATATTGTTTAAAAAAGGTCTTATTAGGGGCAAAAAGAATTATCCACATAGCCATGCGACTATGGTAAAAAGGGAGAGCCTCAGATAGGGGCAGACGTGCAGCAATATACCAAGCGTTGATAATGAGCAACTGAATCAATTGTCCCCAATACCAAAAGTTTCTGTAACCTTTAGATGATGCGAAACGAATCGATAAAACAGCTATAATTACCAAAGAAGTAGGTAATAAAAAGTACCAGGCTCCCAAATGAGGAGGAACTGTCTTTTTACTGGTAAAAAGCAACTCCCAAATTGTCATATGTCATCCTTAACGTGCTCTAGTTGAGTCAATGCTACATCCTTTTTACCAACTAGAAACGACTGTTATTCTTTCTTCTAATTTCAACCATTATATCGAAATAAAAAGTATTTTTCAATTTCTGTTTCTTTTTAGCTTGGCTTGCCTTATTTATAGGAAAATATGGTAAAATAGAACAGATAAAGAATCATCATTTCACGAAAGGATATCCGATGAAAATTACGCAAGAAGAGGTAACTCACGTTGCCAATCTTTCAAAATTAAAATTCTCAGAAGAAGAAACTGCAGAGTTTGCGACAACACTCTCAAAAATTGTTGATATGGTTGAATTGCTCAGTGAAGTCGACACTACTGGTGTTGCACCTACTACAACGATGGCTGACCGTAAAACTGTTCTCCGACCTGATGTGGCTGAAAAAGGAACAGACCGTGACCGCTTGTTTAAAAATGTACCTGAAAAAGATAACTACTATATCAAGGTGCCAGCTATCCTAGATGATGGAGGAGATGCCTAATGACTTTTAACAATAAAACGATTGAAGAGTTGCACAATCTCCTTGTCTCTAAGGAAATTTCTGCAACAGAACTAACACAAGCAACTCTTGAAGATATCAAGTCTCGCGAGACAGCTATCAATGCTTTTGTTACCATCGCTGAGGAGCAAGCTCTTGCTCAGGCTAAAGCTATTGATGAAACTGGTATTGATGCTGACAATGTCCTTTCAGGAATTCCGCTCGCAGTTAAGGATAACATTTCTACAGATGGTCTCTTAACAACAGCGGCATCAAAAATACTCTATAACTACGAGCCCATCTTTGATGCGACAGCTGTTGCCAATGCAAAATCTAAGGGCATGATCGTTGTTGGGAAAACCAACATGGACGAATTTGCCATGGGTGGATCAGGTGAAACTTCATACTACGGTGCTACCAAAAATGCTTGGGACCAGACCAAGGTTCCTGGTGGATCATCAAGTGGTTCTGCTGCAGCTGTAGCTTCAGGGCAAGTCCGTTTATCACTTGGTTCTGATACTGGTGGTTCTATCCGCCAACCTGCTGCCTTTAACGGGATTGTTGGTCTCAAACCAACCTACGGAACAGTTTCTCGTTTCGGTCTCATTGCCTTCGGTAGCTCATTGGACCAAATTGGACCTTTTGCACCAACTGTTAAGGAAAATGCCCTCTTACTAAACGCTATTGCCAGCGAAGATGCAAAAGACTCTACTTCTGCTCCAGTCCGCATTGCCGACTTTACTTCAAAAATCGGCCAAGACATCAAAGGCATGAAGATTGCCCTTCCTAAAGAATATCTTGGTGAAGGGATTGATCCAGAAGTTAAGGAAACCATCCTCAAAGCCGCTAAACACTTTGAAAAACTTGGTGCCATCGTCGAAGAAGTTAGCCTTCCCCACTCAAAATACGGAGTTGCCGTTTACTACATCATCGCTTCTTCAGAAGCTTCATCAAACTTGCAACGTTTTGATGGTATTCGTTACGGCTACCGCGCAGAGGATGCGACTAACCTTGATGAAATCTATGTAAACAGCCGCAGTCAAGGTTTCGGTGAAGAAGTTAAACGTCGTATCATGCTAGGTACTTTCAGCCTTTCATCAGGTTACTATGATGCCTACTACAAGAAGGCTGGACAAGTTCGCACCCTTATCATCCAAGATTTCGAAAGTCTTTGCGGATTACGACTTGATTTTGGGACCAACTGCTCCTAGCGTTGCCTACGACTTGGATTCGCTCAACCACGATCCAGTTGCTATGTACTTGGCTGACCTCTTGACAATTCCTGTCAATTTGGCTGGTCTACCGGGGATTTCGCTTCCTGCTGGATTTGTTCAAGGTCTACCAGTAGGACTCCAATTGATTGGTCCTAAATACTCAGAAGAGACTATTTATCAAGTTGCTGCTGCGTTTGAAGCAACAACAGACTACCACAAACAACAACCCGTGATTTTTGGAGGTGATAACTAATGAACTTTGAAACAGTCATTGGACTTGAAGTCCACGTAGAGCTCAACACCAATTCAAAAATCTTCTCACCTACTTCTGCTCACTTTGGAAATGACCAAAATGCCAACACTAACGTGATTGACTGGTCTTTCCCAGGCGTACTACCAGTTCTCAATAAAGGTGTTGTCGATGCTGGTATCAAGGCTGCACTCGCTCTTAACATGGACATCCATAAGAAGATGCACTTTGACCGCAAGAACTACTTCTACCCTGATAATCCTAAAGCCTACCAAATTTCTCAATTTGATGAGCCGATCGGTTATAACGGTTGGATTGAAGTGGAACTTGAAGATGGTACGACTAAGAAAATCGGTATTGAACGTGCTCACTTGGAAGAAGACGCCGGTAAAAACACGCATGGTACAGATGGTTACTCTTATGTTGACCTCAACCGCCAAGGGGTACCTTTGATTGAAATCGTATCTGAAGCAGACATGCGTTCACCAGAAGAAGCTTATGCTTATCTAACAGCCCTCAAGGAAGTCATCCAATACGCTGGTATCTCTGACGTTAAGATGGAAGAAGGTTCAATGCGTGTAGATGCCAACATCTCTCTTCGCCCATATGGTCAAGAGAAATTTGGTACCAAGACAGAGTTGAAAAACCTTAACTCCTTCTCAAACGTCCGTAAAGGTCTTGAATACGAAGTCCAACGTCAAGCTGAAATCCTTCGTTCAGGTGGTCAAATTCGCCAAGAAACACGACGTTACGATGAAGCTAACAAGGCGACCATCCTCATGCGTGTTAAGGAAGGGGCTGCAGACTACCGCTACTTCCCAGAGCCAGACCTACCACTCTTTGAAATCTCTGATGAGTGGATTGAAGAAATGCGTACGGAGTTGCCAGAGTTTCCAAAAGAGCGTCGTGCTCGCTATGTCTCTCAACTCGGATTATCAGACTACGATGCTAGCCAGTTGACTGCCAACAAAGTCACTTCTGACTTCTTTGAGAATGCAGTTTCCCTTGGTGGTGATGCTAAGCAAGTCTCTAATTGGCTCCAAGGTGAAGTCGCTCAATTCTTGAACGCTGAAGGCAAGACACTGGAACAAATCGAATTGACTCCAGAAAACTTGGTAGAAATGATTGCCATCATCGAAGACGGTACGATTTCATCTAAGATTGCCAAGAAAGTCTTTGTCCACCTTGCTAAAAATGGTGGTGGAGCGCGTGAATACGTTGAAAAAGCTGGTTTGGTTCAAATCTCAGATCCAGATATTTTGATTCCAATTATCCATCAAGTTTTTGCCGATAACGAAGCCGCTGTTGCCGACTTCAAGTCAGGCAAACGTAACGCTGACAAGGCCTTCACAGGATTCCTCATGAAAGCAACCAAAGGCCAAGCCAACCCACAAGTCGCCCTCAAACTACTTGCCCAAGAATTGGCTAAGTTGAAAGAAGATTCATTATAATATAACTGTCACAAGCTAATAAAAATTCTAGCTTGATGCCTTGCGCTTTGTACTCACATAGTTAGGAGACATATGAAAAAGTTATATACTCTTATCGCTACTTGCTTGCTTCTTCTCTTTGTGACACCCCTACAATCCATCGATGCAGGTGTTGGACATTCTCGAAGTGGTAGCTCTAGTCGCAGTAGTTCACGCAGTAGTAGCAGTTCTCGAAGCAGTAGCAGCTCACGAAGTAGTAGCTCTAGCCGAAGTCGTTCAAGTGGTAGTTCTTCTTCTAGAAGCAGCTATCGTTCTGGCGGTAGTTACTCAAGTTCAGACGGTTCTCTAGGGACAGGAATGACCATTCTAATCATGTTTGGTGTCGGAGCTTTCTTACTCTTCATGCTTATCAAATATCTGAATGACCAGAATTCATCATCTGGTAAATCTTATGGAAGTTCGACTAGCTACCAACCACAACCAACTATCCATCGTCGAGTTGAAAATAATAGCCAAGCCATTGATCGACTTAGATACTATGATCCAAACTTTGACGCCTCTGCTTTCACTTCATGGGCTAAAGAAGTTTATATCCAGTTGCAGGCTGCTTGGACTAAAAAGGATTGGAACTTGGTGCGTTCTCTTGAAAGTGTTAGTCTCTATACTCAACACAGTGCTCAACTGGAAGACTATATCCAATCTCAAACAACGAATGTTTTGGAACGTGTTTACGTTGAAAATGTTCGAATCAAAGATTTCTACGAAAATCCAGATGGAAATGATACTTTAGTGGTTATCCTTTCATCTACTTTGAGAGACTATGTCATCGAAGATAAGACTCGTAAGGTTATCGAAGGAGATCCTCAACAAGATCTATTTACAGTTTATCAAATGAACTTCATCCGCAAACATGGTAGCCAAACTGAAAACAATGTTCAAGATGAAGCTGTTAGCGACCACTGTCCAAACTGTGGTGCTCCACTTAGAATCTCAGCTATAAGTCAATGTGATTATTGCGGAGCTGAACTCACACGTAGTCCAAATCAATGGGTTCTTGATACCTATGAAGTTGTGGATGAAGACGAACTTTATAATTAGGAGGAAATTATGGGATTTATTCGTGCTGCCCTTTCAGCTGGGCTAAATAGTTTTAATGATAGCAAATTCAAGGAAGCCGTTGTACTTCCAGACCACGTCTCTTCAGACGTCATGGCCATCAAGGGACAATTGCTTACAAAGATCCTGACGGTGGTTCAAGACAAAGCAACCAAAATACTGGTCTTTTAACAGACGGTTCTGCTGTTATTGTCCCTCAAGGATATGTTGCTGTCCTTGTCAATAACGGTACCTTCCTAGGGGATGTACTTGAAGCTGGAAGCCATGAATGGCGTGCAGGTGATAACGCTTGGCTCCTTGAAAAAGGTGGGATCAAGGGTACTTGGGAAAACTTCAAAAACCGCTTCTCTTTTGGTGGACAAGTTATTACTCGACAAGAAATCATCTTTATCCGTATGCAACCAATTGCAGGGAATAAATTTGGTACCCAAAATGCTGTAGAGTATTTCAGTGAACGTTACCAACAATTGCTCAATATCCGTTTCTATGGTTTGTTTGATATCAAGATTTCCGACCCAGTCCTTTTCTACGTTAGCTCTATCAGTCAACAAATTGACCAACATAAACCATTTACACTCCAAGATATTGCTCAAGGAACACTTCGACAAAATATCTCTCCAAAAATCGCAATTGCTATCGCTAAGTATACCAATGAAAACGGAGTTGATATCTATAGCCTAAATGCTAACCAAGACACTTTCAATGAAGTAGCTAAACAAGAAGTTAATAAGGTTTGGACAGGACTTTATGGTATTGAAGCAACCAATATCTTGCTTGAAGACCTCAGCTATGACCAAGAAAGCCTAGAAATTGTTCGTAAACTTGATAGCGAACTTGTTGCTATGAAATATAATACCATTGAGATTGAAGAACGTCGTGCTCGTAACGAAGCTCTCATTGCGGCAGCCAATAACGAAGGTAATGGCAATGGTATGAACATGTTTATGGGTATGAATCTTGGTCAAACTCTCGGTGGCCAACTCACCCAACAAGCTCAGAATCAAGCTCCGGTTCAAAACAATGGACAAGCTCCAGCTCAAAACAATGGACAAGCCACAAGTAAGAACTTTTATATCGAGGTCGATGGCAAGTACGTATTAGTAACCAAAGATGAAGAAGGAAACATCGTTCCTGTCAACTAATCTCACTTCCCTGATATTTGAGAAATCTTACGACTTATGATACAATAAAGAGTAAATTATTTTATTAAAGAGGTAAAAACATGATCGAAGCAAGTAAATTAAAGGCTGGTATGACCTTTGAAACAGCTGACGGAAAATTAATCCGCGTTTTGGAAGCTAGCCACCACAAACCAGGTAAAGGAAACACTATCATGCGTATGAAATTGCGTGATGTCCGCACTGGTTCTACTTTTGAAACAAGCTACCGCCCAGAGGAAAAATTTGAACAAGCGATTATCGAAACTGTACCAGCACAATACTTGTACAAAATGGATGATACAGCTTATTTCATGAACACTGAAACTTACGACCAATACGAAATTCCTGTTGTAAATGTTGAAAACGAATTGCTTTACATCCTTGAAAATTCTGAAGTTAAAATTCAATTTTACGGAACTGAAGTAATCGGTGTAACAGTACCTACAACTGTTGAATTGACAGTTGCTGAAACTCAACCATCTATTAAAGGTGCAACTGTTACCGGTTCTGGTAAACCAGCTACAATGGAAACTGGACTTGTCGTTAACGTTCCAGACTTCATCGAAGCAGGACAAAAACTCATTATCAACACTGCAGAAGGAACTTACGTTTCTCGTGCCTAATCTCTAAGAAAGAGGTCATTCTATGGGAATTGAAGAACAATTAGGCGAAATCGTTATCGCCCCACGTGTACTTGAAAAAATCATTGCAATTGCTACAGCTAAAGTTGATGGTGTCCACTCTTTTTCAAACAAATCAGTGTCTGACACCCTTTCAAAACTTTCACTCGGCCGTGGTGTCTATCTAAAAGAATCTGAAGAAGAACTAATAGCTGATATCTATCTCTATCTTGAGTATGGTGTCAAGGTTCCTAAGGTTGCAATGGCTATTCAAAAAGCTGTCAAAGATGCCGTTCGTAATATGGCTGATGTTGAATTAAATGCTGTGAATATTCACGTTGCTGGTATTGCACCAGATAAAACACCAAAACCAGCATTGACAGATTTGTTTGATGAGGACTTCCTCAATGACTAGTCCATTATTAGAATCTAGACGCGAACTACGAAAATGTGCCTTCCAAGCACTGATGAGTCTTGAATATGGTTCTGATATTGAAACTGCTTGTCGCTTCGCTTATACACATGATCGAGAAGACGACGAGGTAAAACTCCCTAGTTTCCTAATCGATCTTGTATCTGGTGTTCAAGCTCAAAAAGAGGAACTAGATAAACAAATCACTCAGCATTTAAAGGCTGGTTGGACGATTGACCGTCTAACCTTAGTAGAAAAGAATCTATTGCGTTTAGGAGTCTTCGAAATCACTTCTTTTGATACTCCTCAACTCGTAGCTGTGAATGAAGCTATTGAACTTGCAAAAAGCTTTTCGGATCAAAAATCAGCTCGTTTCATTAACGGACTGCTCAGTCAATTCGTAACTGAAGAAAACTAACTATAAAAAGTGTTTGATAGATATCAAACACTTTTTTATTTGTCACCTCAAATTTTCTATCTAAAAAGACGATCATAGATTAAATTAGAAAGAAATAACCAGATGAAATCTGCATGAATGAGAAAGTTAATAAAACTATGGCACAGGATGGTGATTTTTAGATTCTTTGTCCAGCGGTAGACTAGGGCAAAGAAAAGACCGAAAAAACTATAAACCATCAAACTGATGGGATCGCGATGGGACAATACCAAATGACTGAGCCCAAATATAAGAGCTGATAAGATGACATCCAAGTAGTATTTGGACTTAGGGAAAAAGGTATTCATAAAATATCCCCTATGAACTACCTCCTCCAATATAGGCCCCAAAATGACAACTGAGATAAAAGAGAAGCAAGTCGTTAAAATAGTAGATTGCTCACTGAAGGATAGGACCGAAAGAAGGTCTTCAAAGATATAGTTGTTATTAATGAAGCGACTAAACTGTAAGTAAAAAGCACTTAACAACTGACGGACAAAATAAGCAGCCACTAGACTAACTAAAAGGTAAAAGAATCTGGATTTTTTCGAGCCCTTTTTTTCAAAAATATAGAGCATTCTTTTCTTTTTTAGCCAATAGATAACTAGTCCTAAAAGAGCTAGTTGCTCTACTGCTACAATAATAGAATAGCCATCCATACCCCAGACAAACATCTTAGCTAGATAAAGACTACTGAAATCTAGTAGATAAATTGATAGGAATACCAGTAATGTATAGATTCCCAAATGACCTATTTTTTTCATACTCACTCCCAAAAAGCTTTGTTGACTTATTTTTATAGCACACGTATCCCTTGTTATATTAACAGATATTTTTACAAGAGTCAATTTTTCATTCTGAAGTGTATTTTATAGAATCGAAAAAGCTAGAACTATATCTTAGTCCTAGCTTACTTTTTAGTATTTTCTAAAACGTTGGTAACGTTCCTCAATGAGCTGCTCTAGTGGAAGTTTCCCAAGTTCATCAAGTTCTGCTCGGAGTTGTTCTTTGACTTGCTTGATTAAATCTTTGCTTGATAGACCTACCTCAGAGATAACCTTATCAACAATTTTCATCTCTAGCAATTCGAAAGAAGTAATTTTCATCAACTCTGCAGCTTCCATGGCGCGACTGCCATCCTTCCAAAGAATAGAAGCAAAGCCTTCAGGACTGAGAACTGCATAGATCGAGTTTTCTAACATCCAAACACGGTCAGCTACTGCAAGAGCTAAAGCCCCTCCTGAGCCACCTTCACCGATAATAATGGCAATAATTGGCACCTTAAGATCGCTCATCTCCATAAGGTTACGAGCAATGGCTTCACCTTGACCACGCTCCTCTGCTCCGACACCAGGATAGGCACCTGCCGTGTTGATAAAGGTTACAACAGGACGGCCAAATTTTTCAGCCTGCTTCATCAAGCGAAGGGCTTTTCGATAACCTTCCGGATGAGGTTGTCCAAAGTTACGGTTAAGATTATCTTGTAAGCTTTTACCTTTTTGGATTCCAACAACAGTTACTGCTTGGTCTCCCAACCAACCGATACCACCAATAACAGCACCATCATCTCGGAAAGAGCGATCACCATGTAGCTCTACAAAGTCATCAAATATTCCTGTTGCGAAGTCCAAGGCAGTTAAGCGGGTTTGTTCACGTGCTTCTCTGACGATTTTTGCAATATTCATCAACAATCCCCCTTATGTAACCTTACTAATCGAGCAATCATATCTGGCAATTCTCTCCGTTTAACAATCGCATCCACAAATCCATGTTCTAACAAAAACTCTGCCTTCTGGAAATCCTCTGGCAAATCTTCCCTTACGGTATTTTCAATGACACGACGTCCAGCAAATCCTACCAAACTTTGAGGCTCTGCCAAGATAATATCCCCTTCCATAGCAAAGGAAGCTGTAACACCTCCAGTTGTTGGATCAGTAAGGATTGTCAGATAAAAGAGACCTGCATTGGAATGACGTTTGACTGCTGCAGAGATTTTAGCCATCTGCATCAAACTCATGATTCCTTCTTGCATACGTGCTCCACCAGATGCTGTAAACAAGACGACTGGTAATTTTTCAGCTGTCGCATATTCAAACAATCGAGTGATTTTTTCACCAACTACTGTTCCCATGGATGCCATGATAAAATTAGAATCCATGATTCCGAGAGCAACTTTTTCACCCTTAATCAAAGCAGTTCCTGTAACAACAGCCTCATCAAGACCTGTTTTTTCACGCATAGAGGCTAATTTTTTCTGGTAGCCTGGAAATTCCAATGGATCTTGCGTCTCAATTCCTGTGAACATCTCTAGGAAGCTTCCCATATCAATGGTTAAAGCAAGACGCTCTTGAGCTGAAATACGGAAGGTATAGCCACAGTGAGGACAAATACGGTCACTTCCCAAATCCTTTTGGTAAATGGTATGTTTACAACCTGGACATTTTGAGAAGAGTTCGTCTGGAACCTCAGGCTTGGCTTGGGGCTTTTCTCTAAGTGAACGATTGGGATTAATTCGTATATATTTATCTTTTTTACTAAATAGAGCCATACATCCCCCTTTTCAGTCTCATATTCTTTTTACATTATTCTTTTTCTTGATAGTGTGGTAAGAAAGTTTCCATCAAGAATGAAGTATCGTAGTCCCCTGCTATCACACGACGATCTGAAATCAAATCGAGTTGAAAATCAGCATTGGTGACGACCCCTTCAATTTCGAGTTCATAAAGAGCTCTTTGCATTTTCATGAGTGCATCAAAACGATTTTCACCATGAACAATAATTTTAGCAATCATACTATCATAGTATGGTGGAATGGTATACCCTGGATAAACTGCAGAGTCAACACGCAAGCCAACACCACCACTTGGTAGATAAAGATTGGTAATCTTACCTGGGCTCGGTGCAAAATTAAAGGCTGGGTTTTCTGCGTTGATACGGCACTCAATAGCATGTCCTTTTAGAACAATGTCTTCTTGTTTCAGAGTCAAAGGTTGACCTGACGCAATACGGATTTGTTCCTTGACAATATCCACACCAGAAACAAATTCGGTTACTGGGATGTTCTACTTGGACACGAGTATTCATCTCCATAAAGTAGAATTTACCACTTGCTTCATCTAGTAGGAATTCAATAGTACCAGCATTTTCATAACCAACAGACTCCGCAGCACGGACTGCTGCAGCACCAATTTCATTACGCAGTGTTTTCCCAATGGCAATTGAAGGACTTTCTTCTAAAACCTTTTTGGTTATTCCGCTGAAGCGAACAGTCACGCTCACCTAGGTGAATCACATGTCCCATCTGGTCAGCAAGAATCTGTACTTCAATGTGGCGAGCAGGATAAATCACACGCTCTAGGTACATAGCCCCATTACCAAAGTTTGGCTTTGGCTTCACTAGAGGCTGTTTCAAAGGCTGATACAAGATCTTCTGCCTTTTTCAACCTTACGAATTCCCTTTTACCACCACCTCCAGCTGAAGCTTTCAGCATAACTGGATAACCAATTTTTTTCGGCAATAGCAAGAGCCTCTTCTGCAGTATGGACTTCTCCATCTGATCCTGGAATGACAGGCACGTTTGCCTTAATCATTTGAGCACGGGCGTTAATTTTATCTCCCATGACATCCATTACTCGAGCTGATGGCCCAATAAATTTGATACCGACTTCTTCACACATAGTTGCAAATTTGGAATTTTCACTTAAAAAACCAAATCCAGGGTGAATAGCTTCAGCTTCAGTCAAGACCGCAGCTGATAGGATGGCATTGATGTTCAGATAAGATTCTGTAGCCTTCCCAGGGCCGATACAGATAGCCTCATCAGCCAAAAGCGTGTGGAGAGCTTCCTTGTCAGCAGTCGAATAGACAGCGACTGTTGCGATTCCTAACTCTCGTGCCGCACGAATAATACGAACAGCAATTTCACCACGATTGGCAATTAAAATCTTACGAAACATGGAAAACCTCCCTAGTTTCCAATAGCAAAGGTCAGAGTACCGCTTGCTGCAAGCTTACCATCTACTTCTGCCTTCGCTTCTACTACGGCGATTGTGCCACGACGTTTGACAAAAGTTGCTGTCATGACAAGCTGATCACCAGGAACAACTTGTTTCTTAAATTTCACTTTGTCCATACCAGCATAGAAGACAAGTTTCCCTTTGTTTTCTGGTTTAGACAATTCCAAAACACCTGCTGTCTGAGCCAAGGCTTCCATAATGAGGACTCCAGGCATAACTGGGTATTGAGGAAAATGACCATTGAAGAAAGGTTCGTTAATCGTCACATTTTTAATGGCAACAATTGTATCTTCACTAACTTCTAAGACACGATCTACTAAGAGCATGGGATAACGGTGTGGCAAAGCTTCTTTAATTCCTTGAATATCAATCATTTGATACGTACCAAGCCTTTCCCAAACTCAACCATTTCTTCATTTTCAACAAGAATTTCTGTTACGACACCGTCTTTAGGTGCTGGAATTTCATTCATAACTTTCATAGCTTCAATGATGACCAAGGTTTGGCCTTTTTTAACAGTATCACCGACTGAAACAAAATTAGGTTTGTCTGGTCCGGCAGCCAAGTAAGCAACTCCGACAAGTGGACTTTCTACAAGGTCTCCTTCAGCTACAGATTCAGTAGCATTTGATTCTGAAACTGCTTCTACAGCTGGTGTTGTAGTTGGAGCTTGTGGTGCAACTGTAGGTGCAGCTGCTGGAACTACAGGTTGAGGTGCTGGACTTGTTTCTGCAACAAGTTTTCGCTTCATTCTTACTGAAGACCAACTCGTCCGTTCCATTTTTATAAGAAAATTCTTTCAAGCTTGACTGGTCAAATTGTGCCATCAAGTCTTTGATTTCATTTAAATTCATCTTTTACTTATTCTCCCAACGTTTGAAAGCAAGAACTGCATTATGCCCACCAAATCCAAAAAGTATTTGAGATAGCATAAGGAATTTCACGTTCCAAGCCTTGTCCATAAATAACGTTTGCTTCAATGTAGTCTGACACTTCTGTTGTTCCAGCTGTCATTGGAACATAGTTGTTACGGATTGCTTCAATTGTTGCAATAGCCTCAACTGCACCTGCTGCACCGAGCAAGTGTCCTGTAAATGACTTGGTTGAAGATACAGGTACTTCCTTACCAAGAACCGCTACGATAGCACCACTTTCTCCCTTTTCATTAGCAGGAGTTGATGTACCGTGAGCATTGACATAAGCTACTTGGTCTGGTGTGATTTCAGCTTCCTCCAAGGCAAGTTTGATAGCTTTAATAGCACCTTGACCTTCTGGATGTGGTGAAGTCATATGGTAGGCATCACAAGTGTTCCCGTAACCAACAACTTCCGCTAGGATAGTTGCTCCGCGTTTTTCAGCATGCTCTAAACTTTCAAGGACTAACATACCTGATCCTTCACCCATAACAAATCCATTACGGTCTTTGTCAAATGGAATAGAAGCACGAGTTGGGTCCTCTGTTGTTGAAAGAGCTGTTAATGCTTGGAAACCGGCAATCGCAAATGGTGTAATAGAAGATTCTGAACCACCAACTAGCATGATATCTTGGAAACCAAATTTGATAGAACGGAAGGCATCTCCGATAGCATCATTTGATGAAGCGCAAGCTGTGTTGATAGATTTACAGATACCATTGGCACCAAAGCGCATAGCTACATTTCCTGCAGCCATATTTGGCAAGGCTTTTGGAAGTGTTAATGGTTTAACACGTTTTGGTCCTTTTTCGTGAAGTCGAAGGACTTGGTCTTCGATTTCTCTGATTCCACCGATACCTGATGCAACGATGACACCAAAGCGGTCTTTATCAAGTGCTTCTACGTCAAGATTAGCATGGTCAACTGCTTCTTGAGCAGCATACAAGGCATACAAAGAATAATCATCGAAACGATTGGTATCTTTTTTTACAAAATATTTGTCAAAAGGAAAATCATTAATCTCTGCTGCATTATGGACGTCAAAAGCACTGTGATCAAACTTGGTGATTTCACCAATCCCAATCTTTCCATTCTTTCAGACTGTTCCAAAATTCTTCTGGTGTATTCCCAATTGGAGATGTTAATCCATAACCTGTTACTACTACACGATTTAGTTTCATTTTCATACCTCTATTTTAACTCTTATTGCATGGTAAGTCCACCATCAATTGCAATGACTTGTCCCGTTAGATAATCTTGGCTTGCAAGAAAGGCTGTGACCTCTGCGACCTGCTCAGCTTGGCCAAATTGTTTCATCGGAATTTGTGCCAACATGGCATCTTTTACCTTATCAGATAGGACTGCAGTCATATCTGATTCGATCATTCCTGGTGCAATGGCATTGACACGCACATTACGATTGGCTACCTCACGTGCTACTGATTTTGGTAAATCCAATCAGACCAGCCTTAGATGCAGCGTAGTTCGCTTGACCGATATTTCCCATCAAACCAACGACACTAGACATATTGATAATGGCCCCTTCACGAGCTTTTATCATCTGCTTCAAGACTGCTTGCGTCATGTTGAAGGCTCCCGTTAGATTGACTTTCAAGACCTTCTCAAAATCTTCTTCTGTCATCTTCAGCATGAGAGTGTCTTGAGTAATCCCAGCGTTATTCACTAGGACGTCAACTGAACCTAGCCCTTCAATGGCTTGGTCCACCATTCGTTTTGCATCCGTAAAGTCAGAAACATCACCAGAAATAGCAAGGACCTTCACCCCGTAAGGTTTAAATTCGTCTAGAAGCTCCTCGGAGATTTCACCACGACTATTCAAGACAACATTGGCTCCCAAGCTGGCAAATTTATGAGCAATGGCAAGACCAATTCCTCGACTTGAGCCTGTAATAAAGACATTTTTCTGTTCTAGTTTCATTTTTCTCCTTTCAGAACTTCTATCATCCTGATCTAATTTTCTAAGAGTGCTTGTAAACTTGCTTGATCTTCCACATTTGCAAGTTGAGCAGTTTTATCAATCTTTTTGACGAATCCTGACAAGACTTTTCCCAGGACCAATCTCGATAAAACGCGTCACACCAGCTTCTTGCATGACTGCAATGCTTTCATAGAAACGCACAGGTTCCTTAACTTGACGAGTCAAGAGTTCTGCAATTCGTTCTTTTTCCATGACTTTTGCTTCTGTATTACCAACAAGTGGACAAGCAAAGTCATTAAACTCAACATCTTCTAGGACTTGAGCTAATTTTTTTGACTAGCAGATTCCAATAAAGCTGTATGGAAAGGTCCAGAAACATTTAGCGGAATTAAGCGTTTTTGCTCCTGCTTCTTGCAAGAGTTCAACTGCACGATCCACAGCAACCACCTCACCACCAATAACAATTTGACTTGGGGTATTGTAGTTAGCTGGAGTCACAACACCAAGTTGAGAAGCTTCTTGACAAGCTTGTTCAATAACTTCAACTGGAGTATTGAGTACGGCTACCATTTTACCAGACCCTGCAGGTGCCGCTTCTTCCATATAAGCTCCACGTTTAGCAACTAGAGCCACCGCATCTTCAAAATCCAAGGCGCCACTAGCTACAAGGGCAGAATATTCACCAAGAGACAGGCCTGCCACTATATCTGGTTGGTAACCTTTCTCCTTTAGTAGTCGGTAAATGGCAACGGATGTAGCCAAAATAGCTGGTTGTGTGTAACGAGTCTGATTTAGCTTCGTTTCATCGTTATCAATCAAGTCACGAAGATCATAACCTAAGACCTGGCTAGCTTGGTCGATTGTTTCCTTGACGATAGCATATTGGTCGTATAGTTCACGTCCCATACCAAGGTACTGGGCTCCTTGACCTGCAAATAGAAAGGCTGTTTTAGTCATTTCTTGTAACTCCTGCCCAACGAGCGGCTTCTTTTTGAATTTTCTCAGCTGCACCATAGTAGATATCTTTTAAGATTTCTTCAACTGTTTCTTCTTTAGATACCAAACCTGCAATCTGGCCGGCCATTACTGAACCGCCATCTACATCACCATGGACAACAGCCTTAGCTAAGGCTCCAGCGCCCATTTGTTCAAAGATTTCTAAGTCTGGATTTTCTTGTTTAAAGGCATCTTTTTCAGCTTGCTCGAAATCACGAGTCAATTGATTTTTGATGGCACGAACTGCGTGACCAAAATGTTGTGCTGAAATAGTTGTATCAATATCACGAGCTTTTAAAATCTTAGCTTTGTAGTTTGGATGAGCATTTGATTCTTTAGCAACTACAAAACGAGTTCCTACTTGCACAGCTTCCGCACCAAGCATAAATCCAGCAGCAGCTCCCTCACCGTCTGCAATACCACCTGCAGCGATAACAGGAATTGAAACAGCCGCCGCAACTTGACGAACCAAGGTCATGGTTGTTAATTTACCAATGTGTCCACCGGCTTCCATACCTTCACAAATGACAGCATCTGCACCGATTTTTTCCATACGTTTAGCCAAAGCTACGCTAGGAACTACAGGAATAACGGTGATTCCTGCTTCATGAAATCGCTCCATATATTTACTTGGGTTCCCTGCACCAGTTGTGACTACCTTAACCCCTTCTTCAATAACGAGGTCAACAATATCATCAACAAATGGAGACAAGAGCATGATATTGACACCAAAAGGCTTGTCTGTTAAAGATTTAATCTTATCGATGTTGGCTTTAACCACTTCTTTAGGTGCGTTTCCTCCACCAATGATTCCGAGACCACCAGCTTTTGAAACAGCTCCAGCCAAATCGCCATCTGCTACCCAGGCCATTCCACCTTGGAAGATAGGATATTTAATATTTAATAATTCAGTGATACGTGTTTTCATATTGCCTCCATAAGTCTTGCTTACGTAATAGTTCGACTTTATTATAATTTGACGGTCAAACTATTACCTAAACAAGAGGGAGCGGGTCTCCCCTACTCCTTCTTTATTTATTCTAATTATTTAGTTTGCTCTTCAACGTAAGCAACCAAGTCGCCAACTGTTTTCAAGTTGTCTTCAGCTTCGATTTGGATATCAAAAGCGTCTTCGATTTCTGAGATTACTTGGAACAAGTCCAATGAATCTGCATCCAAATCATCAAAAGTAGATTCAAGTGTTACTTCTGATGCATCTTTTCCAAGTTCTTCAACGATAATTTCTTGTACTTTTTCAAATACTGCCATGATAGACTCCTTTAAAATAAATAGTTTTTTTATAACAATGTGATCACCACATGATTACCTAAATTGTAACAATAAGTGTGCCCCATGTCAAACCTCCACCGAAACCTGACAAGAGAATTTTTTGGCTACCATCCAAATGGATGAGCCCTTCTTCTACACACTCAGAAAGTAAAATCGGGATACTTGCCGCACTAGTATTTCCATACTTCATCATATTAGCAGGAAGCTTGTCACGATCGACACCGATTTTTTCTAGCCATCTTATCTAAAATTCGAATATTAGCTTGATGAAGCAAGAGATAATCGAGTTCATCTGCTGATATTGGACTTTTTTCGATGGTCTGTTTAATAGATTTAGCCACGTCTCGAATTGCAAAGTCAAAAACTGCTCTCCCATCCATTTTCAAGAAAACATCTGGTTCTTCTTGAATCGAAAATGGTGAAATCAATCCTGTCTGTCCATAAGTGAGACACTCACCACGAGAACCATCGCTATTGAGACTTTCAGCTAAGAAATGTTTTTGGTCACTTGCCTCAAGTAGTACACCACCAGCTCCATCTCCGAACAAGACAGCTGTTGAGCGGTCAGACCAATCCAAAGATTTTGACATGGTCTCACTACCGATAACCAGACCCCTTACGATATGTTCCTGAAGAAATGAACTTTTCTGCAGTCGATAGGGCAAAAACAAATCCACTACAAGCAGCTGTTAAATCATAGGCAAAAGCCTTATGAGCGCCAATCTTTGCCTGAACACGAGCTGCGGTTGAGGGCATCATCGAGTCAGGTGTCATAGTCGCTATAATGATGAAATCTAGCTCTTCAGCAGAAATCCCTGCCTTCTCTAGAAGTTGTCTGCAACCTCTGTAGCCAAATCTCCTGTTGATTCTGTCTTGGAAATATGGCGTTCTTTAATCCCTGTCCGACTTGAGATCCATTCATCACTCGTATCCATGACCTGAGCCAAGTCTTCGTTAGTGATAATCTGCTCTGGAGCATAATGAGCGACCTGGCTTATTTTTGCAAAAGCCATTACTTCAAATCCTCCAAAAAGTGATAAAGATTAGTTAACCCTTTACCCATAACACTCATTTCTTCAGGACTCATGCCCTCGATAATTCTTTCGACCATGGCCTTATGGAAACGTTTATGGAGACGATGTACGAGGCGACCTTTCTTTGTCAAATGCAGATGCACTACACGACGATCTTTATCTGAACGGATACGTTCGATGTATCCTTTTCTCTCCAAATTGTTTAAACTCGTTGTCACAGTCCCTAGAGTTACCATCAACTCTTTGGACACTTGACTTGGAGTCACTTCTGGATACTTACCGATAACATCAATCGTGTGCATTTCTTTGATAGAGATGTCTTTGAAACGACTACCTCGCAAACTTACTTCCTCGATCACTAGGACGTTGTTAAAAATTGATGTTAAATAGTCATTGACTTGTTGGTAGTCCATTTCTCTTCCCTCCTTTATCAAAAAAAGTTTAATAATCAAAACATTTGACAAAAAAAGTATATCAAACTTCAAAGAATAATGCAAATATTTTTTATTTCCCTATAAATTTTGGACGTCTTCTTTCAGAATGTGCACGAACACCTTCTTTAAAATCTTCCGTATAGGATAGTGATTTTTGTAGTTCCAATTCAAGTTGAGCATATTCATGCCACTGCTTGAACTCACTTTCCCAAACAAGTTTCTTAATCGCAGCATAGGAATTTGAAGAACCACGTCTCAACTTCTTCAATAATTGTTCTCTTGTTTTTTCTAATTGTTCACTAGTACATAGACGATATAGAGCTCCTGCCTCCATTGCCTTTTCAGCGGTGAAAGCTTCTCCAGTCATAGCTAATTGAGTTGCTCTAGTTGCACCGAGCGATCTTGTCAGCAAGAATAAGCCACCCGCGTCAGGAGCCAATCCTACACCTACAAAAGCCTGGATAAATTTAGACTTGTCAGATGCGATACAGAAATCAACTGCCAAGGCCATATTGGCTGCAGCTCCAGCAACTGCTCCATCCACCTCCATGATAACAGGTTTAGAAATCTGTTTAATCTTATAAGAAATAGTATTGACCAATTCAGCAATTCGAGTTAAGGAATCAATATCATCCTCATCGACAGCACGTTTCATTTCAACTAAATCGCCACCGACAGAAAACACCTTACCAGCAGCATTGATGAGAATAAATGAAACCGAATCGTCTTTTTCAGCTAATTCCAGTGCTTCTAAAATTTCTTCACACATAGGAATATGGAAACCATTTGCCACCTCGGGACGATTTAAAGTAATCACTGCTAAATCGTCTTGAATTTGAAAGATAATATGATTCATAGCCACTCCTTTAATTTAAAAAGCTGATTAAATTATTTTATCTTCAAAGTATATCTTTTTCTTTTTATTTATACAAGCAAAAATCGATTAAAAGTGTATCAGCCGATTTTTTAAGGGTATTTTCTATACTAAAAATAACTAAGTTAAGCTAATCATGTCCAGACCTCTAATAAGATGTAGCCTTTCCTATTGCAGATTGAAAAAAGCCCTTCTTTCTGCTATAATCGTATAAAATACTAACTGAGGAGTTCTTATGAAGGTTGTAAAATTTGGAGGAAGTTCACTCGCCTCTGCAAGCCAATTGAAAAAGGTTTTAAACATTGTAAAAAGTGACCCTGAACGTCGTTTTGTAGTTGTATCTGCACCAGGAAAGCGCGATGCTAAAGATACCAAGGTTACGGATGCTTTGATTAAATATTATCGTGATTATGTAGCAGGAAATGATATCAGTGCTAGTCAAAATTGGATTATCGATCGTTACGCTGCAATGGTTAGCGAACTAGGACTTAAACCAGCTGTTTTAGAACGAATCTCTAAAAGCATCCGAACTCTCGCTACCCTTCCAATTGAAAACAATGAATTTCTTTACGATACCTTCCTTGCTGCAGGGGAAAATAACAACGCTAAACTCATTGCAGCTTACTTTAACCAAAATGGATTAGAAGCTCGCTATGTTCATCCACGAGAGGCTGGTATTGTTGTTACAAGCGAACCTGGAAATGCTCGCATCATTCCTTCAAGTTATGATAAAATCGAAGAGCTCAATAATGGAACTGAAGTTCTGGTTATTCCGGGATTCTTCGGTGTGACTAAAGAGAATCAAATCTGTACCTTCTCACGTGGTGGATCTGATATCACTGGTTCGATTATCGCAGCTGGAGTTAAAGCTGACCTTTATGAAAACTTTACTGATGTTGACGGAATTTTTGCTGCCCACCCTGGTATCATTCACAAGCCACACTCAATCCCTGAATTGACTTACCGTGAAATGCGGGAATTGGCCTATGCAGGTTTCTCTGTACTACATGACGAAGCACTCCTTCCAGCCTACCGCGGAAAAATCCCTCTTGTTATCAAAAATACCAATAACCCTGACCATCCAGGTACTCGCATCGTTCTGAAACACAGCAGTGATGAATTCCCAGTAGTGGGGATTGCTGGTGATTCTGGTTTTGTCAGCATCAATATGTCCAAGTACCTCATGAACCGCGAAGTTGGTTTTGGTCGTAAAGTACTTCAAATTCTAGAAGACCTGAATATTGGTTGGGAACACATGCCTACAGGTATCGATGACCTGTCTATCATCCTTCGTGAGCGCGAGCTTACACCAATCAAAGAGGAAGAAATCCTCCGTCAACTTGTTCAAAAAGCTGAAGTTGACCATGCTGAAATCGAACATGACCTGTCTATCATAATGATTGTTGGCGAAAAAATGAAGCGCCATATCGGGGTAACTGCTACAGCCACTCGTGCCTTATCTGAAAACAATATCAACATTCAAATGATGTCACAAGGTTCTAGTGAAGTTTCTATCATGTTCGTTGTCCACAAAGACCAAGAAAAAGCGGCTCTTAAGGCTCTCTACCAAGCATTTTTCGGTGAAAGTAAGGAAGACTAAACATGGCACAATCTCTCAATAAAGTCGTTGACTTACAAACTACTGGAACTTCCTATCTTTCCATTTCAGGAAAGGTCGGAAAATTCCTTGTTGGAGATCAAGCACTAGAATTTTACGCAGACCGAAATGTCGAGGATTATATTCAAATCCCATGGTCTAGCGTTAATCAAATCGGAGCCAATGTTTCAGGTCGCAAGGTTAGTCGCCATTTTGAAATCTTTACAGATCAAGGAAAATTCCTCTTTCGCCTCAAAAGACTCTGGAAAAATTCTTAAAATAGCTCGTGAAAAACTGGGAAATGACAAGGTAGTCAAACTTCCAACCTTACTCCAAATCATCGGTCGTAAAAATCAAAAATCTATTTGCAAAAAAATAGAAAGTTTAGTATAATCATAGAAACGGATAAGTAGGTTATCCTCTTCCTTCCAGAAAGTCTGCGGGTGCTGCGAGCAGATAGGAGAGATAGGTGAAATTCTACCGTTGTTTTAAATCAAATACAGAATCAAGTGCACACCTGTGAAGTTGGATGGAACCGTGGCTCTGCCACTCCAACGCTTTGTCAGGTGTGCTTTTTTCATAAAGGAGTTTATATGCTAGATATCAAACGTATTCGTACAGACTTTGATGCTGTCGCTGAGAAAAATTAGCTACACGTGGTGTAGATGCTGCTATCTTGAACGAGATGAAAGAAATCGATGCTAAACGTCGTGACATCTTGGTTAAGGTTGAAACCCTCAAGGCAGAGCGTAACACGGTTTCTGCTGAAATTGCTCAAGCTAAGCGCAACAAGGAAAATGCCGATGATAAGATTGCTGCCATGCAAACCCTATCTGCCGAAGTCAAAGCACTCGATGCAGAATTAGCTGAAATCGATGCTAAATTGACAGAATTTACCACTACTCTTCCAAACATCCCAGCTGACAGTGTTCCTATTGGGGCAGACGAAGATGATAACGTAGAAGTTCGCCGTTGGGGAACTCCTCGTGAGTTTGACTTTGAACCAAAAGCCCACTGGGATCTCGGAGAAGACCTTGGTATTCTTGACTGGGAACGTGGTGGAAAAGTCACTGGAGCTCGTTTCCTCTTCTATAAAGGCCTTGGAGCTCGTTTAGAACGTGCTATCTACAACTTTATGCTAGATGAACATGGTAAGGAAGGTTATACTGAAGTCATCACCCCTTACATGGTTAACCATGATTCTATGTTTGGTACTGGTCAATATCCAAAATTCAAGGAAGATACTTTTGAGATCAGCGATACCAACTATGTCCTCATTCCTACAGCTGAAGTTCCTCTGACTAACTACTACCGTGATGAAATTCTTGATGGTAAGGAACTGCCAATCTACTTTACTGCTATGAGTCCATCATTCCGTTCTGAAGCTGGTTCTGCTGGTCGCGATACTCGCGGTTTGATTCGTTTGCACCAATTCCACAAGGTAGAAATGGTGAAATTTGCTAAACCTGAAGAATCATACGAAGAACTAGAAAAGATGACAGCTAACGCTGAAAACATCCTTCAAAAACTCAACCTTCCATACCGTGTAGTTGCTCTTTCTACAGGAGATATGGGCTTCTCAGCTGCTAAGACTTACGACTTGGAAGTTTGGATTCCTGCACAAAATACCTACCGTGAAATCTCAAGCTGTTCAAATACAGAAGATTTCCAAGCACGTCGTGCCCAAATTCGTTACCGTGATGAAGCCGATGGTAAGGTTAAACTTCTCCACACCTTGAACGGTTCTGGACTTGCTGTTGGACGTACCGTTGCTGCTATTCTTGAAAACTATCAAAACGAAGATGGTTCTGTTACTATTCCTGAAGTCCTTCGTCCATACATGGGTGGAGCTGAAGTTATCAAACCATAACAATTTTCAGATAAAAAAAGAGGAAGCTGAGCTCCCTCTTTTTAAGTGATTCAAAAGAAACAGGTAGAAATCATGATTTCTACCTGTTTTTATTTATTAGTAACCACCCATCATTGATGGATCCATAGCTGGAGCTGGTGCTACAGGTTCTGGTTTGTTAGCCACAACTGCTTCTGTTGTCAAGATAAGACTTGCTACTGAAGCTGCATTTTGAAGGGCTGAACGGCTAACCTTAACAGGATCGATAATACCTGCTTCAATCATGTTGACCCATTCACCTGTTGCAGCGTTGAAGCCTGTACCAGCTTCTGCATTTTTCAAACGATCGATAACGATTGAACCTTCATAGCCTGCATTGTAGGCAATTTGGCGAACCGGCTCTTCTAAGGCACGAAGAACAATGCTACGTCCTGTTGCTTCATCACCTGTCAATTCTAAAGCTTCAACAGCTGGAATGACATTCACTAAGGCAGTACCACCACCTGCAACGATACCTTCTTCCACTGCTGCACGAGTAGCGTTAAGAGCATCTTCGATGCGGAGTTTCATTTCTTTCAATTCAGTTTCAGTTGCAGCACCGACCTTGATAACTGCTACTCCACCTGATAATTTAGCCAAGCGTTCTTGGAGTTTTTCACGGTCGAATTCTGAAGTTGTTGTTTCGATTTGAGACTTGATGACAGCTACACGGTTAGCAATTGCTTCAGGATTTCCTGCACCTTCTACAATAACTGTGCTATCTTTATCTACAGACACTTTAGCTGCTTGACCTAAAGCTTCGATGGTAGCATCTTTTAACTCAAGACCAAGGTCTTCGGTAATAACAGTTCCACCTGTCAAAATGGCGATATCTTCCAACATAGCTTTACGACGGTCACCGAAACCAGGAGCCTTAACAGCAACTACGTTGAAAGTTCCACGAATCTTGTTCAAAACAAGGGTTGGCAGAGCTTCACCATCAACATCATCTGCAATAATCAAGAGCGGACGACTGCTTTGAAGAATACTTTCTAAAAGTGGCAAGATTTCTTGGATATTTGAAATCTTCTTGTCAGTGATTAAAATGTATGGATTTTCAAGGTCTGCAACCATTTTTTCATTATCAGTGACCATGTACTGTGATAGATAACCACGGTCAAATTGCATTCCTTCTACAACTTCAAGCTCTGTTTCCATACCACGTGATTCTTCAATAGTGATAACTCCATCTTTACCAACTTTTTCCATGGCTTCAGAGATGTACTCACCAACTTTTTCAGAACGAGATGATACTGCAGCGACCTGAGCGATAGCTTCTTTATTAGCTACTGGAATTGCATTATTCTTCAAGGCTTCAACGGCTGCAGCGACCGCAGTTTCAATCCCACGGCGAATACCAATTGGGTTTGCGCCAGCAGTAACGTTCTTGATCCCTTCACGAACAATTGCTTGAGTCAAGACAGTTGCAGTTGTTGTCCCGTCACCCGCAATATCATTGGTTTTAGAAGCTACTTCTGATACCAATTTGGCACCCATATTTTCAAAAGTGGTCTTCCAGTTCGATTTCTTTAGCGATTGTTACACCATCATTGGTAATCAATGGTGAACCGAAATGATTTTCTCAAGAACAACGTTACGACCTTTAGGTCCCAAGGTTACTTTAACAGTGTCAGCTAGGATATCAACACCACGAACCATAGCTGAACGAGCGTCTGATGAAAATTTAATGTCTTTTGCCATACTTACTTCCTCCTTCTATTCTTCAACGATTGCCAAGATGTTAGCTTCACCTACGATGATATATTTTTCATCCCCATCTTTGACATCAATACCTGCATGAGCTTCAACTAAAACTTGATCTCCAACTTTTACACTCGGAGCAACTAACTCACCGTTCAAGGTACGAACACCTTGTCCAGTAGCCACTACTGTAGCTGTTTTTGTTTCTTCTTGAGCTGATTTTGCGAGGACAAAGCCTCCAACAGTTGCTTCTTTTTCTTCAATTTTCAAGACCACACGGTCGCCTAATGGTTTCAACATTTGTCTTCCTCCATAATACAATCATATTGTTAGCACTCTTTGTATATGAGTGCTAAACCATAGTTCTATTGTATCACT
>BNJS01001653.1_pt1 | contig 55842 bp, 65 predicted proteins | sample 8540461 | NCBI WGS metagenome assembly BNJS01 (sample SAMD00202454, study PRJDB9452) | human saliva metagenome | isolation source: human saliva | place: Japan
GAGAAAGACTATATGGCTTTTGGGAGGGAAGTAGGATCTAGAAGGCGTTTTTCTTCTAGGAATATGATATAATAATAGGAAGAATGCGGTTTCCAAAAGGAGAAATATAGATGCAGGTAAAACCAGAACTGGAAATAGAAAAACAACTGATTAACCAGCTGGTAACTGGTGAAAGTCAATGGACTTATAGAGAAGACCTAAAAACAGAAGAACAACTATGGGACAATTTCTTTGAGAAACTAGCCCAAAACAACGTTGCTCTGCTAGCAGACCATCCCTTGACTGAGCAGGAGAAACGCCAGATTCAGAACCAACTCAACTTTGTCAGCTACTATGATGCTGCCAAGTGGTTGGTCGGAGAAAATGGCATTGCCAAAGTCGAGGTTCAAAGAGAAGATGCGAGCCTAGGTACCATCCGTTTGTCAGTCATTTGGAGAGACAATATCGCAGCAGGAAAGTCTAGCTACGAAGTTGTCAATCAAGTCCAACGAGAAAAAGTAAATCCTCTGGACCAAGACCGTAGATTGGATGTTACTCTTCTCATCAACGGCTTACCCATGATTCAAATCGAGCTCAAGAGTTCCCAAGCAGCATTCATAGATGCCTTTCATCAGATTAAAAAATATGACCGTGAAGGGAAATTCCGTGGTATATACTCTAGCTTGCAGATGTTTGTTGTGACTAACAAGGTTGATACTCGCTATATCGCTGCAGCTCGTGAAAATAAACTCAACAAGCAATTTCTAACCAAGTGGGTGGATAAGGACAATCATCCTGTGACAAACCTGACTAGCTTTGCCCACGAAGTCCTTTCTATCCCTCGTGCCCACCAGATGGTCATGCAGTATTCTGTCATTGATGATAGCAAGAAATCTCTCATCCTCTTGCGCCCCTACCAGATCCATGCTATCGAAGCGGTGCAGGAAGCCTCTCGCCAGCAAGCATCAGGCTATGTTTGGCATACGACAGGTTCAGGGAAGACCTTGACTTCTTATAAGGTGGCGAGGAACCTCCTTCAAATTCCTTCTATCCAAAGACGATTTTTGTCGTTGACCGTAGGGACTTGGACCAACAGACTACATCATCCTTCCTCTCTTATGCGACCAATGATGTCATCGATATCGATGAGACGGACAATACACATGATTTGGTCAAGCGCTTAGGAAGTAATGATAAACGTGTCGTGGTGACAACCATCCAGAAAATCACTACTATGATGCGCAAGTTTGACCAAGGTCTTTACCAACGAGATGCGGACAAAATCAAGGGACTCCGAGTGGCCTTTGTCGTGGATGAATGCCACCGTGCCGTGACACCACAAACACAAAAAGACATTAAAGCCTTTTTCCCTCAGTCTCTCTGGTATGGTTTTACAGGCACCCCCATCTTTAAGGAAAATAAACGCCAGCAAGTCGGCGACCTAGCTCAAACCACCCAGCAACAGTATGGAGACCGTCTCCATGAGTATACAGTCAAGGAAGCCATCCATGACGGAGCTGTCTTAGGCTTTAAGGTGGATTATCGCAATACCCTCATCACAGATCAGGCTGAAAACGACATACCTGATACGGTCTACGAAAATGAGGAACACATGCTGGAAGTCTTGGATGCTATTATCAATAAATCCCGCCAACAGCTAGGCTTCCAAAAAGGAGTGGGCAATACCTACAATGCCATCCTGACGGTCAAGTCTATCCCTCAAGCTCAAGCCTACTATGACCTTCTCAAAAGAGTCAAGGCTGGTCAGACACGGGTCAAGGTATCTGAGAGAGTCAAGATGGTTCTTCCAGACTTTCCAAAGGCGACCATCACCTACTCTGTCACTGAAAATGAAGAAGAGTCAAGAGCCAACCAAGACCCACATGAAGCAGGTCTTAGAGGACTATAACCAAGAGTTTGATACTCACTTTACTATGGCGGATCTGCGTGGCTTTAACACGGATGTCAATAACCGCCTTGCCCGTAAGCAAGACAAGTATCTCTATCGCAATGAGCAGTTGGACTTGGTTATCGTGGTCAATCGTCTCTTAACAGGATTTGATGCACCTTGTCTATCGACCCTCTTTATCGATCGTAAACCAATGCAACCGCAGGACTTGATTCAGGCCTTTAGTCGAACTAACCGTATCTTTGATTCTAGTAAGACCTATGGTCATATCATTACTTTCCAAAAGCCTATAGCCTTTAAGGAAGCAGTGGATAATGCCCTCAAACTCTACTCAAATGGTGGAGAAAATGATGTCCTAGCTCCTAGCTGGGAAGAGGAAAAGAGAAACTTTTTGAGAAGTTGTAGTGACTTCCAAAATCTCATCACAGATGACCCTGTAGAAGGACTCCAACTCGAACAAATCTCTACGCCACAGTTGAGAAAAATCGCCAAGGCCTATCAAGGATTTGATAAATATCTAGCTTCTATCCGAGTGTATAAAGAGTATGATGAGGACGAAATTTACGCCCAAACGGGACTCAGTGCAGAAGAGTTAGAAGTTTATCTTGGTTTTTATAAAAATATCCTAGCAGAATTGAAAAGTCGTTCTGACGATGATAACGACGATGATGGACCTTTTGATATCCACTATGAACTAGAGTCTATCCAAGTGGATGAGATTAACTATGCCTATATCCTGACCCTGATCCAAAGCCTGCTCGAGCAAGAGCAGAGTCCGGAAAAGAGTCTCAGCGCACAAGACAGAGAAGCGGTGGATACTTATATCCAAAGCCTTGAGAAAACCAATCCAAATCTGGCACAGATCATCTCAGAGCTTTGGCAAGAAGTACAGGCAAATCCTGACCGCTACAAAGGTCAATCCATCGCTAATATCCTTGATCAGATGATTGAAGCAGTCATCCAGCAGCATATCCAAGACTTTAGCAAGACCTGGTATGTGGGTGAAGATGAACTCCGCTATTATGTCAATCACTACCGCAAGGGAGCAAAAAAACAACTAGGAGAAAGTCAACTGACTAAGAGTCAGCGCTACAAGGACTATAAAGGTGAGGTGACAGATGCCCTCAACCCACTCCTCTATAAAAAACAAATCAAAGAAGCCTATACCCAACTGATAGAAGAGGTGATTGAACCGTTGAGGGTTGGGAGGTAGTCATTCGAATTTTATAAACATGAATACAATATTTGAAATGAAGGATTATCCATGAAAAATTATATTGAACATGAAGTAAAAAGTAAAACTCATGGATTCAATACTTAATAATGACAGAGATTACCATTGGTTTCTAGATTATCTTGAAAATAATTTTGATAACGATGATATTGATTCATGGGAAGACTTTGAGAATAGGTATGTGTCTTTTTTCAAAAATAATTGATTATTTATCTAAAATCCAAAAAGATTGAAGATGAAGAAATGAAAACGGATATTGTTCTGTTAAAAAGATATTATTTTTGATTTCTAGATTCAAATTAGATTTAATTACATGGTCACAATTATCTATTAAAAGTCCAGTCAAATTTTTGGGAAAAATATTAGCAGTAGCACTATATATCACTAAATTAATGAGTTTAAAAAAATCAATTAAATGATGAAATTAATTTTTGGGATTTTTCTATTAAGAATTTTTGCAAAGCATATAATTTAGATGAAGTTATTGAGCGTAAAGAATTGATTTACGATTATTTAGAAAAGTATTTCAATAAAAAAACTTTGATAGAGAAAAAAATTATTTCTTCTAATTTGAATCATGAGGATACAACTTGCTCAATGCAATTTCTTGCTGTATTAAAAATCATTAGCTTTTAATACAACTACATTTTCTTACAAATATAAAAATATGAATACAATGTGATAACGTGGCAAGAGAGAGTTGTATTAGGATTTGTAACTCGCTCACTTGATGTCTTGTTAAAAGATGAGGACTTTAATTCACATTTTCAGTTGAACAATTACAAAAATTAATCGATTATTTCCATGGTGATGGAGTAGTGCGATTTATAATTGAGTCTATAATTTATGAAAAATTTAATCTCTTGCCTTCATCAATGGTAGTTGAAAACCATATACAGTTGCTACTCTTTAATATTTCTATGAAGTCTGAGTTTGAACTTTTAAGCTCCAAGTTCAGTATTGTTTTTATCAAAACTTTTTAAAGAAAAGAGATTTTTAAAAATGTAAGTATCAGTAATTATTTGCATCGTAATTTTTATTCAAGCTATTCAAAAAGTTGAAGAACCAAAAACAAATTGAAAAATTAAAAGATTTAGGCTTCCCAACCAGTGTGCACCAGAATGAAAAAAATTAAAGGAGTATTCAGTTACTATTTATAAGTCAATTTCTAATGTACATGTACTGCAGATTTAATTTATTATTTTGATAATGTATCACTTGTTAAGTATTTAGATGATGAATATTTCTATCTAATATGCCCAAAAATTTCGAGAAATCGTTATTGAGAAAGAAGAGAAACAATCATTAGAGACAGCTAATATGTTTCTAATGTATATGAAATTTCTTTACTTTATTAGTAATAATCGAGGTGAAGAATTAAATAAAGATTTGGTAACTAATGAAGTTATTTCTATCCAACATCTGTGGGAAAATTCTTTTTATGAACAAGAACTTAACAACTTGCAAGAATTTACTTATCAACAGGAAATTTCGAATACAGAAATTGATAAAATTAATGATTTATTAACAAAACATCCATTTTCCATAGCGAAACAATGTATATCGGTTACAGAACAAAAAGACTATTCAAATTATGGAAACAGCTTCTGAAAATGCTTTTGGTTTATTTCGTGAATAAAATAATAATTGATCCAATATTTCCTAAAGAAAGTTTCGATATAGAACTGGAAAGACATGATGTTGATCGATTGTTAGAAACAAGTAAAAATCAATTATTGATAAAAAAGAGTTATAAGTTTCTTAATATTTTTAAAAAGCAAACAAATATATGCTTGCTTTTGCATGAAGATTATATAAAAAAATGTGACCTTTTTGAGTAGCTGTCTTTAATAGATCAGAGGAGGTGTACCTTTTATTTAAATAGTTGTAGTAGATTCAATTTTATTGAATTTGAGAAAGAACTAAAAATTGCTCACATTACTCAGTTATTTCCGTTACTGGAAGAAAAATTAGAGAACTTGCAAGATTATCAGGTTATAATCCTTTCAAAATGCAGAAGAAAGAATTTATGCATTATCGAGATCCAAGTTCAATTCTCAGAGATAATTACTGAGGTTTTTAATTTTACAGATAGCTTTTGAGAATATTCCTGATTTATTATTTGTTTATCATTTTATGTATAATAGTAATTCGCTTAATATTCGAAATGAGTGTATACATGGTAGGGACTTTTTAAGTAATGGAAGATTGATTCTGGCTTTCAAAATTACATTGCTTTCTATTTTAATGATTGATAGTAGAATTAATTTAATTAAAAGAAAATTCTAAATAAGAGTAAATTATGATAAAAATAAATAAACCAAAAATAAGATTTAAAAATTTTAATGATAGTTGGAGCTTAAGAAAATTAAGTGACACTCAAACTGATTTTAAAGATGGTAATTATGGAGAAGCTTACCCTAAAAGAAACAGACCTAACATCTTCAACTCAGGAGTTCCTTTTCTGAGGGGAAGTGATTTGGATAATGGAAAGTTGACTCTAACAAATGCTAGATATATAACTCAATCAAAACACAATGAATTGATATCTGGACACTTGATTGAAGACGATATTGTAATTGCAGTAAGAGGTAGTCTGGGTTCGTTAGGGTACGTTGGACCTGATAATGAGGGATGGAATATAAACTCACAGTTAGCAATTATAAGAACCAGAAAAATAGAATTAATAGGTAATTATTTAATACAATTTTTTATTATCAAATAGGGGTAATAAGGAAATTTCATCACATATTACTGGTACAGCATTAAAGCAGTTGCCTATCAAGCAATTAAAAAATATAAAGGTTCCTATTCCAAAAATAGAAGAACAATCTGCTATCGGCTCACTCTTTCGCACTCTCGATGACCTTCTTGCAAGCTACAAGGATAATCTTGCCAACTACCAATCTCTCAAGGCGACTATGCTTTCTAAGATGTTTCCTAAATCTGGACAGACAGTTCCTGAGATACGTTTGGATGGATTTGAAGGGGAGTGGGATCTAATTAAGTTAGGTGATTTTTGTGATTTGATTACAAAAGGAACTACAGGAAAATCGCAATCAGAACAAGGAATGGTTAACTTTGTTAAGGTTGAAAACTTAAAAGATAATGAAATCTATCCTATTGTTAAAATTTCAGAGGAAGAACATTTCGGAAGTTTGAAGAGATCTATACTGTATGAAGGAGATATATTATTTTCTATTGCGGGTACTCTTGGTAGAACTGCAATTGTTAAAAAAATAATATTCTTCCAGCTAATACAAATCAAGCTCTTGCAATTATTAGAGGTATAAATTAGATACATATTTTTTGTTAGTAGTATTATCTGGGGAAGTTGTGAAAGATTATATCCGAAAAAATCCCACAGTAGGTGCACAACCAAACCTATCCTTAGAACAAGTTTCTTCTTTAAAAATAAAAATACCATCTTTAGATGAACAACAAGCTATCGGCTCCTATTTCTCAAACCTTGATAACCTCATTAACTCTCACCAAGAAAAAATTACTCAGCTAGGAACACTGAAAAAGAAACTCTTGGAGAATATGTTTATCTAACATTTATATTTACAGAAAGGGGTTAACCATGCCAGACACAACTTTTAAACGTGAAAAGAAAACAGACAAACCGGTTATTGCACTTTGCTATGATTTTGATAAAACTCTATCTCCAGATGATATGCAAGCTCAAGGATATATCCAAACAGTACAACCAGAAGGAAGTGATGTAATTGGTGATTTCTGGAAAGAGTCAAATAGTCGTGCTGCAGCAAACAATATGGATAAAAACCTTGCTTATATGTATACCATGAAGAAAAAAGCACGTGGACAAATTGTTTTTACGAAAGAAAAGCTTGCGGATTATGGTTCTAAAGTAGCATTATTCCGAGGCGTTAAGGATTGGTTTAAGCGCATTAGAGATTATGGAGCAAAAAGAGGTATTATTATCGAGCATTATATTATTTCTTCTGGTTTGAAAGAGATGATAGAAGGAACATCAATTGCGAAAGAGTTTAAAGAACTGTATGCAACATCATTCTATTTTGATGAAGACGGAGTAGCTGTTTGGCCTGCTCAAGTAGTGAATTATACTAATAAGACACAGTTTCTTTTCCGTATTTCAAAAGGAGTACTTGATGTAAATGATGATGCTGTTAATGATTCTTTTGCACCTGATGAAATCAGAGTTCCTTTTCGGAATATGGTTTATCTAGGGGACAGCGATACGGATATTCCTTGTATGAAATTGGTAAATTCTCAAGGCGGATATTCTATAGGTGTTTTTAATCCAGATGAAAAAGATAAAGTGAAGGCGAAAAATAAAGTCTATAAAATGATGCGGGATAATCGTATTTCTTATTTTGCCCCTGCAGATTATTCGGAAGGTAGCGAGCTTGATGAACTAGTGAAATTGATAATTGATAAAACTGTGTACAACGAAAAATTGTACAAGAAAAAGTATATTAATCAGAAGGAAGCTATTGAACAAGAAAAACCAAGAGAAGAACAGGAGAAAATAGACTTGATCAACTCTTTGGAAAAGTAGCGCTAGTTTCAAAAGTACTCATGCTATTATCGAGAAATTATCAAAAATACTAGTTGGAAACCAGAAGAAATAGAAGATCTCTTAGAAATTGCAGTGGAAAATACACAGGTATTACATATTTTGAATGACCAAGATATTAAAAAGTTTTACCAGTATCTAATTGAACAACTCGGTAGCAATACTGATGAGTTAATTAGAGACAAAGTTGAAAATATTCAACAAAAATTTGAATCATAAATTCTAGACAAGAATATTTAGGTGAGTTATGACGGAGAATAATTTAATAGAACTAGATAAAATTGATACCTCAACTGCGGCGCAAAATTTTGCAAATTTATTAAAAGAGAATAAGACATATTTTCTTAATGGTCCCTGGGGATCAGGTAAATCTAGTTTTCTTAAAGAAGTTGACGATACAAACCAAATCAAACTAGTTACCATTGATTTTTGGAGATTAAATGACAGTCGCTCGACTCTAGAAACAGTTTTTGCGAAGCTACATCCATATGTTTACTGGGGACTTAGATTAATTGTAATTCTATGCATTGCATTATCAATCCTAATGACTAATGTAGTTGATTTGGGTCTAAGTGTTCTTGTACCTACTTGGGTTATATTGAGTGCAGGAGTGGTTGCTTTAATAGTTGCAATCCATCAGTTTTTGAAAATAAAATCAGATGGAATTTATAGTTGGTTGTTGACGAAAAATTATCCTTCGTTTACGAAGACAGTCTTAGTAGTTGATGACTTTGATAGAATGACCATGGAACAGCAGGAAGCAAGTTATAAACTGTTTAGTTTACTCAAAGGAAAACTTCCGATTATTTTTATTGGAGATATAGATATAATTCATCGAAATGAGAGTAATTATCTCTCAAAAATTATTGATCGACGAATTGAGCTACCATTTGTTCTCCATCCTACAAAAATATGGACTGATTATTTCGAACAATTGGAAAAGAGGCTAGAAATAAAGCTTTCTGATAGATTTAAGAGGGTGTTCATAAAAGATGAAAGAAATTTACGAGACAGAGAACGCTTTAACGATTATGTTAATCTGGAATTGATAGGACGTAATAAAAGAGAAATATGTTCAAATTGAGCAACAACTAGTTGTCATATATCTTTTTCTATATTATCCAAGATTTTATGAAAGTTTAAAGACAGATAAAGGATCTATTAAATTAGATTCTAATAAACAGTTAATAAAAGGAACTTCATAATATATTGTTTGAAAAAAAATAATTCATATCCAAGTTGTTATCTTTCAAATAGGGAAGGATACCTTATAAATGAAGTACCATCAAATAGACGCACTGAAGAATTGATTCAGATTATTGATGAGGAACAACAACTTTCTAATGAAATTTTACTTTCACAGAATGATTTCCTAGATTTTATCAATGGAGAATACGAAAAACTAACAAATCAACAACAAGATTTATTGTTTTCAAACGCTTTAAAATTATCTACTCATAGTGAAGATAACCTGCTAGTAAAATCTTATTATACAAAAGGAGGTTAAGACTAAAATTCCTGAATATAGGATAGGGACTCAAGATGTGGATATTGAATTAGTTAGAAAGACTTATTTTTTTGTAGAGAGTGTTTTAGGTAAAAGCAGATGTAAGCGAGATATTCTGTTTTATTTTTCAAACATAAAATTTTTAGGTATCAAGATATGGTAGGTCTTGATATAGGATTAAGTCCTTACAATAAAGAATTCTCGTCATACAGGTGGAAATATATAATAATAATGATGCACTTGTATGAACTAGATAAAAACTTCAATATTATGATTGGGACAATACTATCTGGGGAGCCATAATTAAACTAAGTACAGAAGAGTTCCTCCGTTTTTGGCTAGAATTTGGATTTATAAGTAATAAAGATCAGAATAAACCTGGGTATGATTCTAAAAATAAAGAATATATTTTTGTAAAAGATTTTGACACTTATGCTGACGAAGCAGATATTATTTTCTTAAAAGGAAGTATTAAGGAAAGATTAAACAAACTTGAAAAAGAAGGATTCAAATTCGAAGATTAAAAGATAAAAGGAGCATTCATGGTATCTGTAACACAACGTATCAAAGAAATTAACCAACCTCGAGGTGGCTACTTGCCCATCAAGTTATTTTCAGTAGAGCAGTTCGAAGATCACAGAGTTCTGAATCCTGTAGAGTCTGTATCTCCTAGTTTAGTGGGGATTTGTGTGGACTACTTAACCCGTTTTATGAAAGGGGCAGAAGCCAGTGATGCTTTCAGAATATCTCTCATGGGAGCTCATAAGGTTGGCATGGGAGACCTAGCAGAAGCACTTCTTGATTTGGTGACAGGATTGGATGATTTATCGATAGAAAGTGCGTGTCGTTTGGTTTCTTTTGATGTCGTTTTTCGTGCGGGGATTAAGTATTATAAGCCTTTTGAGGAAATTTCAGTGGATGCCGAAACGATAGAGAATATTTGTATCATGGTGGAGCGAAGCCTTTGTTTCTTTGATCTCTATGGTCCTTTGGTGAAAGATGGCTTTAACTTTCTTGGAGGTTATACAGATACGATTGACAAGGGTGATGGAGATTTTCTTACCAAGGATACACTGTGGGATTTTAAGGTGACTAAAACAGCTCCAAATAAAGACCATACGCTACAAGTCCTTGTATACTATATCATGGGTTTACATTCCTATGATCCTGACTTCCTATCTATCGAAAATCTTGGATTTTATAACCCTCGAAAAAATATCGTTTATCAACTTCCTGTCTCTGATATTCCTTTAGATTTGATTCAAACGATTGAGAATGAAGTGATTTGTTATAAATGATTGCTTGTTTAAAAAAATTAATTGCAAAACTTAGAAAGAAACACTATGGAAACAACACAAACGTCCCAGTCGCTCTACCAAGCCCTGTGGAACTCAGCGGATGTTCTCCGCTCCAAGATGGATGCTAATGACTACAAGTCCTATCTCTTGGGCATGGTCTTTTATAAGTATCTGTCAGACAAGATGCTCTTTTTCGTGGCGGAGACTATGGAAGAGGGGACTGATAGCCTTGAGGATGCTCTTGAGGTCTATCGCAACTACTACGAGGATGCGGAGACCCATGAGGATCTGGTCTCTGTCATGAACGATGAGCTCAACTATATCATCAAGCCAGACTTGACCTTTACAGCTCTGGTAGCACGTGTTAATGAGGGGACTTTCCAGCTAGAAGACTTGGCTCAAGGTTTTCGTGATATTGAGCAGAGTGACGACCTCTATGAAAATCTCTTTGAAGATATCGACCTCTACTCTAAAAAGCTAGGGGCAACTCCACAAAAGCAAAACCAAACGGTAGCAGCAGTCATGAAAGAGTTGGCTGTACTAGATGTGGCTGGTCATGCTGGCGATATGCTGGGGGATGCCTATGAGTATCTAATCGGTCAGTTTGCGACTGACTCGGGCAAGAAAGCTGGTGAGTTCTATACGCCTCAGCCTGTTGCCAAGCTCATGACTCAGATTGCCTTTTTAGGTCGTGAAGACCAGGAAGGTTTTACCATCTATGATGCGACTATGGGATCCGGCTCTCTCTTGCTCAATGCCAAGAAATACTCTCATAAACCGCAAACCGTTGTCTACTTTGGTCAGGAGCTCAATACTTCGACCTATAACCTAGCTCGGATGAACATGATTCTACACGGCGTTCCTGTTGAGAATCAATTCCTACACAATGCCGATACACTGGATGAAGACTGGCCAACTCAAGAGCCGACCAACTTGATGGGGTTCTCATGAACCCTCCATACTCTGCCAAATGGTCAGCAAGTTCTGGCTTTATGGCTGACCCTCGTTTTTCTCCTTTTGGGAAACTGGCGCCCCAATCCAAGGCTGATTTTGCCTTTCTCCTACATGGATATTACCACCTCAAGCAGGATAATGGAGTTATGGCCATCGTCCTTCCCCACGGTGTTCTCTTCCGTGGAAATGCGGAAGGAACCATTCGTAAGGCCTTGTTAGAAGAAGGGGCTATTGACACAGTTATCGGTTTACCTGCCAATATCTTCTTTAATACCAGCATTCCGACTACGGTTATCATTCTCAAAAAGAACCGTACCAATCGTGATGTCTACTTTATCGATGCTTCTAAGGAGTTTGATAAGGGGAAAAATCAAAATATCATGACGGATGCCCATATCGAGAAGATTCTGGAAGCCTACAAGTCTCGTGAGGAGATTGATAAGTTTGCCCACCTAGCAAGCTATGAAGAAATCGTCGAAAATGATTATAACCTCAATATCCCTCGCTACGTAGATACCTTTGAGGAAGAAGAAGTAGAGCCATTGACAGACATCGTCAGCAAGATTAACAAGACAAATGAAGAAATCCAAACCCAAACGGCTTCATTGCTTGAAATGCTCAACCAACTCCACGGAACTACACCGGAAGCCGATGCTGAACTCAAAGAGTTTTTGAAAAACTTTAAAGGGTGATAGGCTTAATTGATTCCTCATTTTATAAAATAACTTTGTTTCCGTATTTCCTGGGAACTAGTAGAAAGTTAGGAGAAATATGGAAAACAACAACCAACGTGCCCTTTGTCAGCACCTCTGGGCGGAAAACAAATACCTTGTTTTGAGCCATTCCAGCAATATTTACAAGGACATTCGCCAGTATCTTAAGCAAGAAGTGGTAGAAGTAAGTCAGGTTCAAGAGATGATTGACCGTGCTTGCCAGATTCCAGAGCACAGGGGTCAGGTTTGCAATGCCTTCCAGCATATTTGGGGCTATTTTAAAAAGCAAGCTAGCCTTGATGAACGCAAAGACTATATGCTCTTGTTGGATCGCTACCGCTTTGCTCAAGCTTCCAAGGAGGACTTGATTGCTAGGACTAGAGACTTGCTTGAGCGTTATCCAAATGTATATCTGCAACATTCTACCTTGCTGAAAGGAGACTCCCATGAGACTTTGGCATGAGGCTTTGATTTCACAACTTCCCCGTCCTCAGCTCTTGGGGCAACATCGAGAGTGTTGTACCCTTCGTGGCAATGGCTGGGGCAGAAAGCATGCGACGGTGGACTATGTCTTTACCCACTCGCCCTATCGTCTCTATGCCTATCATGACTTGATCATGGAGGAGATGGCTAGCCGTGGCTACAAGGTCAGCCCAGAGTGGCTGGACAAGAACTACCGCGGCAAGACCTGCCCTCCTTATCAAGACTTAGCAGAGGAAAAGCTGAAAAGTCCCATCTATAGTGAACATGACAATGCCTACTATGAGGAGTGTCTGGCTAATCTCCGTGACAAGGGGATCAACCTATAGTCTTTTCTAATAACAAGCCATAGGTAGCTTTCAATTCACTATTGTTTTGCGAAGAACATAGCAACCTTAAAAGGCTATTAATCTATATTTACCAAAGGATTTGGAGAATCTTCTCCAAATCCTTTTTTGTGCTTCAAAAAGCGGTATAGTTTCAAACTATATCAAAGCCTAATTTTTTACAATTATACAGACGGTTTCTTTTCTGTTAAGATAGTTTCAACAACAATTTTTGGAGGACAAAACATGTCAACTACAATTATCGGTTTCCCTCGTTTGGGTGAATTCCGCGAATTAAAATTTACAACTGAAAAATACTTTAGAAAAGAAATCTCAGAAGAAGAACTCTTGGCTGCGGCTAAAGAATTGCGTGCAAAACACTGGAACATCGTCAAAGAAAAAGGCATCACTGAAATCCCATCAAATGACTTTTCTCACTATGACAACTTCCTTGATGCTGCCTTCCTTTTTAACGTAGTTCCTGCATCTGTTCAAAACTTGGACTTGTCAGACCTTGAACGCTACTTTGCTTTGGGACGTGGTTACCAAGGAGAAAAAGGGGATGTTCGTGCCCTTCCAATGAAGAAATGGTTCAACACCAACTACCACTACATCGTTCCTAAATTTGAAAAAGACACTCAAGTAAAATTGGCTGGTCACAAGATCTTTGATGAGTTCCCAAGAAGCTAAAGACCTTGGCCTCAACACTCGTCCTGTCCTTGTAGGTCCATTCACGTTCCTTCAATTATCAGACTTTGAAGAAGGTGTGAAAGCAGAAGACTTCGTAGATAGCTTGGTAGCTGCTTACCAAGATGTTTTTGCGAAATTGGCTGAACTTGGTGCAACTCGTATCCAACTCGACGAAGCTGCTCTTGTCAAAGACTTGACAGAAGAAGAAAAAGCACTCTTCTTGAACATCTACAACAAACTCTTGGCTGACAAAAAAGGTCTTGAAGTCTTGCTTCAAACTTACTTCGGTGACGTTCGTGACGTCTACGCTGACCTTGTGAAATTGCCAGTAGATGCGATCGGTCTTGACTTCGTTGAAGGTAAGAAAACTCTTGAACTCGTTAAAGGCGGATTCCCAGCTGACAAGACTCTTTATGCAGGTATTGTCAATGGTAAGAACATCTGGCGCAACAACTACGAAAAGAGCTTGGCTATTCTTGAGCAAATCCCAGCTGAAAACATCGTTTTGACTAGTTCATGCTCACTTCTTCATGTGCCATTTACAACAGCTAACGAAGAATTCGAACCAGCTATCTTGAACCACTTTGCATTTGCAGTTGAAAAACTGGATGAGATCCGTGACTTGGATGCTATCCGCAACGATCAAGGTGCAGAAGCTCTTGCAGCAAACAAAGAACTCTTTGCAACTGAACGTGTTGGTGAAAATGCTGAACTTCGTGCACGTATCGCTGGATTGACTGACGCAGACTACACTCGTTTGCCAGCCTTCGCTGAACGTGAAGCAATCCAAGAAGAAGCTTTCAAACTTCCAGCTCTTCCAACAACAACCATCGGTTCATTCCCTCAAACTAAGGAAGTACGTGCTAAACGTTTGGCCTTCCGTAAGGGTGAATTGTCACAAGAAGAATACGATGCCTTCCTTGCTGAGACTATCGACGAATGGATCAAATGGCAAGAAGAAGTTGGATTTGACGTGCTTGTTCACGGTGAATTCGAGCGTAACGACATGGTTGAGTACTTCGGTCAAAACTTGTCAGGTTACCTCTTCTCTAAAAACGGTTGGGTACAATCATACGGTATGCGTGGGGTTAAACCACCAATCATCTGGGGTGATGTGACTCGTCTCAACCCTATCACTGTGAAATGGTCTAGCTACGCTCAAAGTCGTACGGACAAACCTGTTAAAGGTATGTTGACTGGACCTGTTACAATTCTTAACTGGTCATTCCCACGTGAAGACATCTCTATCAAGGATTCTACTCTTCAAATCGCTCTTGCTATCAAGGATGAAGTTCTTGACCTTGAAGCTGCAGGGGTGAAAATCATCCAAATCGACGAGGCTGCTCTTCGTGAGAAATTGCCACTTCGTCGTAGCGACTGGTACGAAGATTACCTTGACTGGGCTATTCCAGCCTTCCGTTTGGTACACTCAACAGTAGCACCAGACACACAAATCCACACTCACATGTGTTACTCAGAATTTACAGATATCATCCCAGCTATCGACAACTTGGATGCAGACGTTATCTCATTTGAGGCTAGCCGTTCAAACCTTGAAATCTTGGACGAACTCAAAGCGAAAAACTTCCAAACAGAAGTTGGACCTGGAGTTTACGATATCCACTCACCTCGTGTGCCTAATGAAGGCGAAATCGACCACACCATCGAAGCAATCCTTGCGAAAGTACCAAGCAGAAAAGTTTGGATCAACCCTGACTGTGGTTTGAAAACACGTGGTATTCCAGAAACGAAAGAAAGCTTGATCCGCCTTGTAGAAGCTGCCAAAGCTGCGCGTGAGAAATTGTAAGAAAAGACAGTTCTCCTACACGGTTGATCAGTAAGAAATCAACTAGAAAAAGGTTATTACATATGTCGCGTCAAACACCGTCACTCTCATTTGAAGTTTTCCCTCCCAACCCATCAGTAGGCAATGACAAAATTATTGCGGCCCTGAAAGATATGCAGGGCTTGGCACCACACTTCATCAGTGTGACTGCTAGTAATAATAAATTTAATATCAAAGAGACGACGGTTCGTTTGGCAGACTATATCCAAAATGACTTGGAAATCCCAACCATTGCTCACTTGCCAGCTATCTATTTGACTAAGGATAAGGTGGCTGAGACCATTGCGGATTTGGATAAAGTTGGTGTTCAGAAAATCTTGGCTCTTCGTGGGGATATCATTTCAGGTGTGGAGCCTCAAAAAGATTTTCGTTATGCCACTGACTTGATTGAGTTCATCAAGGACCAAGCCCCACATTTTGAAATTATTGGAGCTTGTTACCCAGAAGGACATCCAGACTCGCCAAACCAAATCTCAGATATTCAAAATCTCAAGAAAAAAGTAGATGCAGGCTGTTCAAGCCTTGTCACTCAGCTTTTCTTTGACAATGAGCGTTTCTACGATTTCCAAGACAAATGTACCTTGGCAGGGATTGATGTTCCTATTCATGCAGGTATCATGCCAATCCTCAATCGTAACCAAGCGCTTCGTCTCTTGAAGACTTGTGAGAATATCCACCTTCCACGTAAGTTTAAGGCTATCTTGGACAAGTATGAGAATGACCCCGAGTCACTCAGAGCGGCAGGACTTGCCTATGCCGTGGACCAAATCGTGGACTTGGTAACGCAAGATGTAGCAGGAGTACATCTCTACACTATGAACAATGCAGACACTGCTCAGTACATCCACCAAGCAACCCATGCCTTGTTCAATCACCAACCTTAAAATAAACAAAAGCAAACCATTCTTCTTTTCATAGCAGAATGGTTCCTTTTTTATAGAAAAGACCGTACTTTTTAAGAAAAATATGATAAAATAGACTCTGTACGTACTTGATACAAAGATGAGGGTATTTAGGTTTTAACGGTTTTTAATAGTCGATTAATTTTTAAGCAAAATCTGAAAATTGCTGTCTATAAAAAATACGAACGAAGTGAGTGTTAAAAGATATTTCACGCTATAGTGAAATTCCTTGGATTTCTAAAATCATCCACTGGATAATTTTACCTCCCATCCGCACTATTCTAGTGAAATATCAAAAAAGGCTATTTAATTGAATTTTGGACTCATTTCTTAGGAAAAAAGATAAGTTTCCTAGCACTCATCGAGTGCGGCGTCACCTTCCTATTTTTCTACAGAAATGTTCGGCAAGCCGAACCGTCCAAAATATCTTGATTAATTGAACCCGGCCGAAAAGCCGTGTAAAAAAGATAAACTGTCTTGTCTTCATCGAAGACTTCGTCAGTTTCCTATTTTTACTTTGCTTTTGACGGCCTTAGTATCTTGATCTTTGTAGGCAAGGCGTATAATATTAACAATCCAAAGGGGATTAAAATGACAAAACATGTGTTTCAAACGACTTTTGCGGGTCGTGAGTTGATCGTAGAGACTGGTCAGGTTGCTAAGCAAGCAAATGGCTCTGTTGTGGTACGTTACGGTGAGTCAACTGTCTTGACTGCTGCCGTTATGTCTAAGAAGATGGCAACTGGGGACTTCTTCCCGCTTCAAGTCAACTACGAAGAAAAAATGTATGCGGCTGGGAAATTTCCTGGTGGCTTTATGAAACGTGAAGGACGTCCTTCAACAGATGCGACTTTGACAGCGCGTTTGATCGACCGTCCAATCCGTCCAATGTTTGCGGAAGGTTTCCGTAATGAAGTGCAAGTCATCAATACTGTTCTTTCTTACGATGAAAATGCATCTGCACCAATGGCAGCTATGTTTGGTTCATCATTGGCGCTTTCTATCTCAGATATTCCATTTGACGGACCAATCGCTGGGGTACAAGTAGGCTATGTTGATGGTCAAATCATCATCAACCCGACTCAAGAACAAGCAGAGCAATCGCTTCTTGAATTGACAGTAGCTGGTACCAAGCACGCTATCAACATGGTAGAGTCTGGTGCCAAAGAATTGTCAGAAGAAATCATGTTGGAAGCTCTTCTCAAAGGACACGAGGCTGTCAAAGAATTGATTGCCTTCCAAGAAGAATCGTTGCGGCAGTCGGTAAGGAAAAAGCAGAAGTAGAATTGCTTCATGTGGATGCTGACTTGCAAGCTGAAATCATCGCAGCCTACAACAGTGACCTTCAAAAAGCAGTCCAAGTAGAAGAAAAATTGGCTCGTGAAGCTGCAACTCAAGCAGTCAAAGACCAAGTCACAGCAGTTTACGAAGAAAAATATGCAGACCACGAAGAATTTGACCGTATCATGCGTGATGTGGCTGAAATCTTAGAACAAATGGAACACGCAGAAGTGCGCCGTTTGATTACAGAAGACAAGGTTCGTCCTGATGGTCGTAAGGTCGATGAAATCCGTCCTTTGGATGCGGTTGTTGACTTCGTTCCCCGTGTGCACGGTTCAGGTCTCTTTACTCGTGGACAAACTCAGGCTCTTTCTATCTTGACTTTGGCGCCAATGGGTGAAACTCAAATCATCGATGGTTTGGATCCAGAGTACAAGAAACGCTTTATGCACCACTATAACTTCCCACAATACTCTGTAGGGGAAACTGGACGTTACGGTGCTCCAGGTCGTCGTGAAATTGGTCACGGTGCTCTTGGTGAGCGTGCCCTTGCTCAAGTATTGCCAAGCTTGGAAGAATTCCCATACGCTATCCGTCTAGTAGCAGAAGTCTTGGAATCAAACGGTTCTTCATCTCAAGCCTCTATCTGTGCCGGAACTCTTGCCCTTATGGCTGGTGGTGTGCCAATCAAGGCACCAGTAGCAGGGATTGCTATGGGTCTCATCTCAGATGGAAACAACTATACAGTATTGACAGATATCCAAGGTTTGGAAGACCACTTTGGAGATATGGACTTCAAGGTTGCAGGTACTCGTGACGGGATTACAGCCCTTCAAATGGATATCAAGATCCAAGGGATTACTGCAGAAATCTTGACGGAGGCTCTTGCTCAAGCCAAGAAAGCTCGTTTTGAAATCCTTGATGTGATCGAAGCTACTATTCCAGAAGTTCGTCCAGAATTAGCGCCAACTGCTCCGAAAATTGATACCATCAAGATTGATGTGGATAAGATCAAGATTGTCATCGGTAAAGGTGGAGAAACCATCGATAAGATCATCGCTGAAACAGGCGTTAAGATTGACATCGACGAAGAAGGTAACGTATCTATCTACTCTAGCGACCAAGATGCCATCAACCGCGCTAAAGAAATCATTGCTGGTTTGGTTCGTGAAGCCAAAGTGGACGAAGTCTACCATGCCAAAGTTGTTCGTATCGAGAAATTTGGTGCCTTTGTCAACCTCTTTGACAAGACAGATGCCCTCGTACACATCTCTGAAATGGCTTGGACTCGTACCAACAATGTAGAAGATTTAGTTCAAATTGGTGATTTTGTAGATGTGAAGGTTATTAAGATCGATGAAAAAGGTCGTGTAGATGCTTCTATGAAGGCACTCTTGCCACGTCCGCCAAAACCTGAACGTTCAGAAGAAAAAGGGGATAAAGGTCATCGTCATGGCAATCGTCCTCGTCACCACCACAAGGACCACAAACCTAAGAAAGAAACTACAGAAACACCAAAAGACTCAGAATAAGAAAGGAGAAATGTATGGGATGGTGGCGTGAAACCATTGATATCGTAAAAGAAAATGATCCAGCGGCTCGCACTACCTTGGAAGTCTTGCTGACTTATCCGGGTGTCAAAGCCTTGGCTGCTCACCGTCTCTCTCATTTTCTCTGGCAACACGGCTTTAAGCTTTTAGCTCGCATGCATAGCCAGTTTTGGCGTTTTTGGACGCAGATAGAGATTCACCCTGGTGCTCAGATAGAATCAGGTGTCTTTATTGACCATGGGGCAGGACTTGTGATTGGGGAGACAGCTATCGTTGAAAAAGGTGTTCTTCTCTACCATGGGGTTACTCTTGGTGGAACAGGTAAGGATAGTGGCAAACGCCATCCGACTGTTCGTAAAGGAGCGCTCATTTCTGCTCATGCCCAAGTCATCGGACCTGTAGAAATCGGTGAAAATGCCAAAGTCGGTGCCGCTGCGGTCGTTGTGGCAGATGTTCCTAGTGATGTGACGGTTGTCGGCATTCCTGCTAAGATTGTTCGAGTTCACGGGCAAAAGGATGAACCAACCATTCACGAAGTCGAAGAAAAACGTGAATACTACGTCAATAAACTAGAGCAGGCTAGAGAAGCCAGCCACAGGTCGTCTGGTTTGTAAGCTTATTGTAAGACACAGAAAAGGAGTCAGTGAGTGATTAAAATCTATGACACCATGTCTCGTGATTTGCGAGATTTTTGTCCCAATCGAGGACGGCAAGGTCAAGATGTATGTCTGTGGGCCAACTGTATACAATTATATCCACGTGGGGAATGCCCGTTCGACAGTAGCCTTCGATACCATTCGTCGCTACTTTGAATACCGTGGCTACGAAGTTGCCTATATTTCCAATTTCACGGATGTGGATGATAAGATTATCAACCGTGCCAAGGAAGAAGGTATCACACCTCAAGAAGTAGCGGATAAGTATATCGCTGCCTTCCGTGAAGACGTGACGGCTCTTGGTGTTAAGCCTGCGACTCGTCATCCTCGTGTAGTAGAGTTTATGGCAGATATCATCCGCTTTGTCTCTGACTTGATTGAAAAAGGCTATGCCTATGAGAGTCAAGGGGATGTCTATTTCCGTGTGGAAAAATCCCATAACTATGCTAAGTTAGCCAATAAAACCCTAGAAGACTTGGAGTTAGGTGCTTCAGGCCGTACAGATGAAGAAACAGCTCGCAAGGAAAATCCGGTAGATTTTGCTCTTTGGAAAGCTGCCAAACCAGGCGAGATTTCTTGGGACAGTCCTTGGGGGCCTGGTCGTCCGGGATGGCACATCGAGTGTTCGGTTATGTCAACGGAGATTTTGGGCGATACCATCGATATTCACGGTGGTGGAGCTGACCTTGAGTTTCCACACCACACTAACGAAATTGCCCAGTCAGAAGCCAAGACAGGCAAGACCTTTGCCAACTACTGGATGCACAATGGTTTTGTCAATATTGACAATGTCAAGATGTCCAAGTCTTTGGGTAACTTTATTACGGTACACGATGCCCTCGAAACGATCGACGGTCAAGTGCTTCGTTTCTTCTTTGCGACTCAGCATTACCGCAAACCTATCAACTTTACGGAAAAGGCTGTGCGTGATGCCGAGACCAATCTCAAGTATTTGAAAAATACCTATGAGCAACCATTTACTGGAACTGTAGATGCGGGGGAGTTGCAAGCTTTTAAAGATAAGTTTGTAACGGCCATGGATGAGGATTTCAATACAGCTAACGGAATCACAGTTGTCTTTGAAATGGCCAAATGGATCAATTCAGGTAACTATGATGCAGCCGTTAAGGAAGCTCTTGCGGCTATGTTAGAGGTCTTTGGTATTGTCTTTGTCGAGGAAGTTTTGGATGAAGAGATTGAAGTTTTGATTCAAAAACGCCAAGAAGCGCGTGCCAATAAAGACTTTGCAACAGCTGACCAAATCCGTGACCAACTGGCTGCACAAGGGATTAAGCTACTGGATACCAAGGATGGAGTGAGGTGGACACGTGATTGATGTCAATCTCATTAACGGAATTGCGCTAGCCTTTGAAGGAGATGCGGTGTACTCTATGTATATTCGCCGTCACCTCATCCTAAAAGGCATGACCAAGCCCAATAAACTCCACCAAGAGGCAACCAAGTATGTGTCAGCCAAGGCTCAGGCACGCTTGATTTCCCTCATGCTGGAAGAAGAAGTCCTAACGGAAAAAGAAGAAGAAATCTATAAACGGGGTCGCAATACCAATAGCCATACCAAGGCAAAAAATGCTGATGTTGTGACCTACCGTATGTCTACAGGTTTTGAAGCGGTCATGGGTTATCTTCATATGACCGAAAATGTGGAGCGCCTTGAAACCTTGATTTCTTGGTGTATCCAAAAAGTGGAGGGCTAGGAAATGATTGCAAAAGAATTACTAGACTGGTTTCCACAAGCTCAAATCGTAGACCAGCCAATTGATAAGGAAGGTTTTCTTACGCTACCAGTTTCCTCGCAACAGTGGATTTTACTGGAGGAAGTTGGACTAAGTGAACGTGAGAAACAGTTGGTAGCTCTCTTAACCCAGCAGGAGCAAACGATCTCGCTCAATCCTTGGTATAGTTATTTGATTGAGGGCAAGGGACAAGCACCGCAGAGTTTTAAAAAGCTACAAGTTGTCTATTGTCATCTTTCTTATTACCAACAGGAAAACCTGACTTCTTGGTTGGATATGATGAGAACCCTCTTTCCTAATTGCGAGACAGTGCTTCAGGTGGGAGCTCAGGATTACTTATTTGTTCTCCAACAGGACAAATACACTTCTGTTCGCTCTATCTTGATGGATACCTTGGAAGCTGTAGAGTACGACTTTGGGGTTCGTCTGTCTATTATGCTGGGGGCAGGTTTTGGTCGCAAACAGGAAATCAGAGTTTGACAGATCTCATCAAAGCAGAACGTGACTTGTTCAAAAATTGGTGGCGACAAGGTCATCAAGGATTCCATACATTTTCTCAGCTCTACCTTTGGAGTATGGGTGAAAAAATGGTGGATCTTGGTTTGATAAAAGATTATCTCCACCAGATGATTTTGGATCAGGATCAAATTCAGGAAATCATTCTCTCCTTATGGGAAAATAGTGCAGTTCTAACTAAAAACAGCACAGCAACTGTATTTGCACCGCAATTCTCTCCAATACAAGATTGATAAATGGGAAGAATTGACAGGGCTTCAGTTGAAAAGAATTGACAGATTTGACCTTGTGTTATCAATTGATTTTACCAGATATTATTTAAAGTTTTGTGCAAGTTGCACAGAACTTTTTTATTTTTTTGGTCACCTTGCCATAGAAATGTAAAGCGTTTTCATTTATAATAAAACTATCAAAAATTAAAGGAGTTCACCGAAATGGTAGAATTAAATCTTAAAAACATTTACAAAAAATATCCAAACAGCGAGACACTATTCAGTTGAAGACTTCAACTTGGACATCAAAGACAAAGAATTTATCGTTTTCGTAGGACCTTCAGGATGTGGTAAATCAACTACTCTCCGTATGATTGCAGGTCTTGAAGACATCACAGAAGGTACTGCATCTATCGATGGCGTTGTTGTCAATGACGTAGCTCCAAAAGACCGTGACATCGCCATGGTATTCCAAAACTACGCTCTTTACCCACACATGACTGTATACGATAACATGGCTTCGGTTTGAAATTGCGTAAATACAGCAAAGAAGACATCGACAAACGTGTACAAGAAGCAGCAGAAATTCTTGGTTTGAAAGAATTCTTGGATCGTAAACCAGCTGACCTTTCAGGTGGTCAACGTCAACGTGTTGCCATGGGTCGTGCGATCGTCCGTGATGCAAAAGTGTTCTTGATGGACGAACCTTTGTCAAACTTGGATGCGAAACTTCGTGTATCTATGCGTGCTGAAATTGCTAAAATCCACCGTCGTATCGGAGCTACAACTATCTACGTAACTCACGACCAAACAGAAGCGATGACACTTGCAGACCGTATCGTTATCATGTCAGCTACTAAAAACCCTGCTGGTACTGGTACTATCGGACGTGTTGAACAAATCGGTACTCCTCAAGAAGTTTACAAAAACCCAGTTAACAAATTCGTAGCAGGATTCATCGGAAGCCCAGCTATGAACTTTATCAACGTAAAATTGATCGGTGACCACATCGTTGGTGACGCCTTTAACTTGAAAGTTCCAGAAGGTGCTTTGAAAGTTCTTCGTGAAAAAGGTTACGAAGGTAAAGAATTGATCTTTGGTATCCGTCCAGAAGACGTGAACGCAGAACCTGCTTTCCTTGAAACATTCCCAGAATCAGTTGTGAAAGCAACTATCTCTGTATCAGAATTGCTTGGTTCAGAATCTCACCTATACTGCCAAGTTGGTAAAGATGAATTCGTTGCTAAGGTTGACGCACGTGACTACTTACAAGCTGGTGCAACTGTGGAACTTGGATTTGACTTGAACAAAGCTCACTTCTTTGACGTAGAAACTGAAAAGACAGTTTACTAAGATAGATTTGAATTAAAACAACACTACTAGAGTTTTTCTAGTAGTGTTTTTTTATAAAGTTTAGAAACTCGGATAGAAGGAGACTTTACTAGTTTTCTTATTCACTAAAAAGTGTTAAAATGGTAGGAAGAACTGGAGAGTATGCATGCCAAAAGAAGTAATTTATTCTGGCGATGAAGTCGTCGCTTTAACGCAAAAATATTTATCGAAAGAAGATGTGGCTTTTGTCCATAAGGCCTTGGTTTATGCTGTAGAGTGCCACAGTGGCCAATATCGTAAATCAGGCGAGCCTTACATTATCCACCCTATCCAGGTAGCAGGTATCTTGGCTAAGCTCAAGCTGGACGCTGTCACTGTTGCCTGTGGTTTTTTGCATGACGTGGTAGAAGACACAGATGCTACTTTGGATGATTTAGAGCGCGAGTTTGGCCATGATGTTCGAGTGATTGTAGACGGTGTTACCAAGCTTGGTAAGGTCGAATACAAGTCTATAGAAGAGCAATTGGCTGAGAATCACCGCAAGATGCTTATGGCCATGTCAGAGGATATCCGCGTTATCTTGGTCAAACTCTCTGATCGCCTGCACAATATGCGTACCCTTACGCATCTTCGTAAGGACAAGCAAGAGCGTATTTCCCGAGAAACCATGGAAATCTACGCACCACTTGCTCACCGTCTGGGGATTTCAAGTGTTAAGTGGGAACTAGAGGATCTTTCCTTCCGTTACCTCAATCCGACAGAGTTTTACAAGATAACTCATATGATGAAGGAGAAACGTCAAGAACGTGAAGCCTTGGTCGATGAAGTTGTGACAAAGCTTGAGGAGTATTCATCTGAGCGCAATCTTACAGGGAAAATCTATGGCCGTCCTAAGCATATCTACTCTATCTACCGTAAAATGCAGGACAAGAAAAAACGCTTTGAGGAGATCTTATGACCTGATTGCCATTCGCTGTATCCTAGATACTCAGAGTGATGTCTATGCCATGTTGGGTTACGTTCATGAGCTATGGAAACCAATGCCAGGACGTTTCAAGGACTACATTGCCAATCGTAAGGCCAATGGTTACCAGTCTATCCATACGACTGTTTATGGACCAAAAGGACCGATCGAGTTTCAGATCCGTACCAAGGAAATGCACGAGATTGCTGAGTACGGGGTTGCGGCTCACTGGGCCTACAAAAAAGGAATGAAAGGCCAAGTTAATAGCAAGGAATCTGCGATTGGGATGAACTGGATCAAGGAGATGATGGAGCTCCAAGACCAGGCGGATGATGCCAAGGAATTTGTAGATACGGTCAAAGAAAACTATCTGGCAGAAGAGATTTATGTCTTTACTCCAGATGGAGCGGTTCGTTCTCTTCCAAAGGATTCTGGACCGATTGACTTTGCCTATGAGATTCATACCAAGATCGGGGAAAAAGCGACTGGTGCCAAGGTTAATGGCCGTATGGTTCCTTTGACTACCAAGCTGAAAACGGGTGACCAGGTTGAAATCATCACCAATCCAAATTCATTTGGACCAAGCCGTGACTGGCTCAATATGGTTAAGACCAGCAAGGCCCGTAACAAAATTCGTCAGTTCTTTAAAAACCAGGATAAAGAATTATCCATCAATAAAGGCCGTGAAATGCTGATTAGTCAGCTCCAAGAAAACGGCTATGTGGCCAATAAATTTATGGACAAGCGCCACATGGATGAAGTCCTTCAAAAAACCAGCTACAAGACAGAAGAAGCTCTCTTTGCAGCTATTGGTTTTGGAGAAATCGGAGCCATTACCGTCTTTAACCGTTTGACGGAAAAAGAACGTCGTGAAGAAGAGCGTGCTAAGGCTAAGGCAGAAGCTGAAGAACTGGTCAAGGGTGGCGAAGTCAAAGTAGAGAACAAGGACACGATTAAGGTGAAGCATGAGGGTGGAGTTGTCATCCAAGGTGCTTCTGGGCTCTTGGTCCGGATTGCCAAATGTTGTAACCCTGTTCCAGGTGATGATATCGTTGGTTATATTACCAAGGGTCGCGGAGTTGCCATCCACCGTGTGGACTGTATGAACCTTCGTTCACAGGAAAACTATGAGCAACGTCTGCTAGATGTTGAATGGGAAGACCAATTTTCAACCAAGGAATATATGGCTCATATCGATATCTATGGACTCAACCGTTCTGGTCTTTTGAATGATATCTTGCAAGTCCTATCAAACACAACTAAGAATATCTCGTCAGTTAATGCCCAACCGACCAAGGATATGAAATTTGCCAATATCCATGTATCCTTTGGAATTTCTAACCTTTCAATGTTGACAACAGTAGTTGATAAGATTAAGAGTGTACCAGAAGTGTACTCAGTCAAACGGACCAATGGTTAAGTTGGCTCGATAGATCTAGAAAGGATTTCTATGAAAATCATCGTTCAGCGAGTCAAGCAAGCTCAGGTTTCTATTGAGGGGCAGATTCATGGTCAAATCAAACAAGGACTCTTGCTCTTAGTGGGTGTTGGACCTGAAGACCAGCAAGAGGATTTGGAATATGCAGTCAGAAAACTGGTCAATATGCGGATTTTCTCAGATGCTGAGGGCAAGATGAACCTATCTGTCAAGGATATCCAAGGAGAAATCCTCTCCATATCTCAGTTTACTCTGTTTGCCGATACCAAAAAAGGCAATCGTCCAGCCTTTACAGGCGCCGCTAAACCAGATATGGCTGAGGCCTTCTATCAAGATTTTAACCAGGAACTAGCCAAAGAGGTTCCTGTTGAAACAGGAGTCTTTGGAGCAGATATGCAGGTTCAACTGGTCAATGATGGTCCAGTAACCATCATCCTAGATACAAAAAAATAGATAAGAAAAACCAAGCTTGTTAGCTTGGTTTTTTTGCGACGTATTTAGTTCATCTTTTCAACATAGAGCTGTTTGGCGATTTCTAGACTTACCAAGAGTTCTTCGTTCTTATGAATCAAAGTAAAGGTGTTAGAAAAGTCATCAAACTGTTGAACTTGGAGTTTGTCTCCGATATTGATGGCATGTTTTTCCAGATATTTTAGGAGATCAAAACTATCGTGAACCCGAGTCAGGAGATAGGTTCCAGCTTCTTTGGTTTCTGATAGTGGTAGGTTGTTGATTTCAACCAAAAGCTCTCCTTTAGCAGGAATGGTACCACCGTGAGGGCAAGTTTTTGGGAAACCTAGCATACTTTCTAATCTCTCTACAAAAAAGTCTGAAACGGTATGTTCTAATACTTCAGCTTCCTCATGAATTTGGTCACTGGTATAGTCTAGATGGTGGACCAGAAAAACCTCAATCAAACGATGTTTACGATAAAGTTCTGATACAAGTGTTAGCCCAATATCGGTTAGCAAGTACCCTTTTTTCTTATCTTTTAAGATGAGATTTTCAGACTGCATGCGCTTAATCATTTCAGTTACAGCTGGAGGAGATACCTGCATTCGAGCAGCAATTTCCTTATTGGTAATCTTAGGAACATCCATGCCAATCTCATAAATACATTTTAAGTAGTCTTCTTTATTTGGTGTCATTCGCATTTCCTTGTTTATTATCTCCATCTAGTATACCAAAAAAAGAGGCTGGGACAAAAGTCCTAGCCTCTCAATTGTCTTTGGATTGTCGAGCAAGACGCAGTGGTTGAGTGGACTCTACTACGCTGATTTCATCAGCTTTTACAGCCCTACTCAACTGTGAGGTGGGACGACGAAATCGAATTTTAACGAATTACCGATTTCTGTCCCATCTCTATTGCTACAAGAGCTTGACTTAGTTGAGTTCTTTTGCAGCTGCAATAGCGTCTTCAAAGTCTGGCTCGCTGTTGATATTGTCTACGTATTCGACGTAGCGGATGATATTATCGGTATCGAGAACAAAAACTGCGCGTGCAAGCAGATGCCATTCATTGATTAAGAGGGCATAATCGCGTCCAAAGGAGTGGTCGAAGTAGTCTGAAAGCATGATGGCATTCTCAATTCCCTCAGCACCACACCAGCGTTTTTGTGCAAATGGAAGGTCCATAGATACCGTTAGGACAACAGTGTTGTCTAGCTAGCTAATTCTTGGTTAAAGCGACGAGTCTGAAGCGAGCAGATGCCTGTATCGATAGAAGGGATGACACTCAAAATCTTTTTCTTGCCTTCAAAGTCAGCCAGTGTTTTTTAGAGGTCAGTCGTTGTGAGAGAGAAATCAAGTGCTTTGTCTCCTACTTGTAGTTGTTTTCCTGTAAACGTAACAGGGTTTCCGAGGAATGTAGTCATAAGCTACTCCAATCTTTTTCTTTCATTTTACATTAAACGTTCAGACTTTTCCAATAGTTTGACCGAAAAATTGATTAGACAAAAAAACGCCAATACAAGGAGAATGACGTTTTTTAAATGTTTATTTTGCCAATCCTTCAGCAATCTTTTTCAAGGTTGTATTTCATCATGTTGTAGTAGCTGTCGCCTTCTTTACCTTCTTCAGCGATTGAGTCCGTAAAGATTTGAGCATAGATTGGGATGTTTGTGTCTTGTGAAACAGTCTTCATTGGACGATCATCGACACTGGATTCAACAAATAGTGATGGAACTTTCATTTGGCGAAGTTTTTCAACCAAAGTCTTGATTTGGTCAGGTGTTCCTTCTTCTTCAGTATTGATTTCAGATGTAAGCACTTGGGACACCGTAAGCTTTTTAGAGAAGTATTTGAAGCATCCTTCGCTGGTTACGATGAGTTTCTTGTCCGCATCAATAGCGTTAAATTTCTCTTTGGCTTCCTTGTCAAGCTTGTCTAGTTTTTTTCAGTGTATTCTTTGAGATTCTTTTCGTAGAATTCCTTGTTGCTAGGGTCTTTGGCGATGAGTTGCTTAGCAATATTTTTGAGCATAGATGATCCCATTTTCAAAGATTGAGCCAAGCGTGTGGGTCTTCTTTCCCTTTTTCATTTTTCCCCTTCTAGGTAGATGACATCAACGCCTTCACTAACTGCAAAGTAGTCTTTGTTTTCAGTTTTCTTAGCATTCTCAACTAATTTTTGTAAACCAGGCATTTCCACCTGTTTCAAGGTTGATACCATTGTAGAAAATTAAGTCGGCTTGCGACGTTTTCTTGACGTCTTCTGGTAGTGGCTCGTACTCGTGTGGATCTTGTCCTACAGGCACGATACTATGAAGATCAATCTTGTCTCCTGCGATATTTTTAGTAATATCAGCGATGATAGAGTTAGTTGCTACAACCTTTAGTTTTTGGTTTGTAGATGCTGTGTCTTTTTTTCCGCTAGCACAGGCAGCTAATCCAATGATAGCAAGAAAAAGAACAAGCAATGTACCTAATTTTTTCATTATATTCCTCCAGAGGGGCTCCCTCATTATTGTTTGATTTTTTTATTTTTCAGCTTCAGATAACGTTGTTTTGGTGCGATAAAGAAACTGATGAGAAAGAAACTTGCAGATGTCAGCACGATACTTGAACCTGCAGCCAGGTTAAAGCTATAACCGATAAAAAGTCCCAAGACAGAAGCTAGAGCTCCCAAGCCTGATGAAAGAAAAATCATGGTCTTTAGACTATTGGCGTAAAGATAAGCTGTCGCGGCTGGAGTAATCAGCATGGCTACGATAAGGATGGTTCCGACACTTTGCATAGCAGTCACTGACACCAAAGTCAAGAGTATCATGAGTAGATAGTGGTAGAAATTAACTGGCATGCCCATAGCCTTGGCTAGGAGTTCATCAAAGGATGTAATCAAGAGTTGTTTGAAGAAAATCCCGATAATCAATAGAATGAGAGCTCCCATACCGATGGTAATATACATGTCTATGTCTTGCACAGCTAAGATATTCCCAAAGAGAATATGGAAGAGGTCAGTCGAGCTTTTAGCCACACTAATCAAGATAATGCCCAGAGCCAATAAAGATGAAAAGGTAATCCCAATGGCAGTGTCACTCTTGATAATAGAGTTCCCCTTGATGTAGGTGATGATGACAGAGGCAAGCAGTCCAAAGATGATAGCACCAATAAAGAAGTCAATTCCTAAAATAAAAGAAAGAGCTACACCAGGTAAGACAGCGTGCGAGATAGCATCTCCCATAAGGGACATACCACGGAGAATGATAAAGCATCCGACCGCTCCAGCAACAATACCAATCACAACAGCTGTAATCAAGGCATTTTGGAGAAAGTGGAAGTTCTGCAATCCATCTATAAATTCTGCAATCATAGGTCACCTCCATTGAAAAAGAGTCGGTCACCATAAGCTTGTTTGAGATTGGCTTGGGTGAAGGTCTCCTTTGTTGGACCAAAGGCAATTAGCTCCTTGTTGAGAAGGAGTACCTGGTCAAAATAATGGGCAACCTTGCCGAGGTCATGGTGAACGATAAGGACCGTCTTGCCAGCTTTTTTCAAATCTCTCAGCGTGTTCATGATGATCTCTTCACTGACAGAGTCAATCCCCACAAAGGGCTCGTCTAAGAGAATATAATCAGCATCTTGAACTAGACAACGGGCAATCAAGACACGCTGGAATTGGCCACCAGAGAGTTGACTAATCTGACGATCTGCGTAGTCAGAAAGTCCAACAATTTCTAGTGCTTCAGCCACCTTTTGCCAGTGGTTTGCTTTTAAAGTGTGAAAGAGTGGAATGGATGGATAGAGTCCCAGAGAGACACATTCTTTTACCTTGATAGGGAAGTTGTAGTCGATATGAATTTTTTGCTCGACATAGGCAACTTTCTTAAGAGATTTTTTCATTTCTTTATCTTCGATAAAAGCATGTCCTTCATGTGGGATAATGCCCAGCATACCTTTTAATAATGTTGATTTCCCGGCGCCGTTTGGACCAATAATTCCGGTAATCGTTGGTCCTTGGAGCACTAGTGAAATATCCTTTAGTGCCAACGTTTCTTTGTAGGAGACACTGAGGTTTTCGATACGTATCATACAGTTGTATTCCTCCTGGATTTTAATATACCTTAATTTTATTTTTAAGTCAAGTTAATTTTGGTAAAAATTTAAAATATTAATGATGAAATCGATCAGTAAGAGACGGCATTTTTAATTGCATTCCCCAGGGATTTTTGCTAAGCTAAGAATAAGTGAAAAATGAAAGCGAGAACAAGATGACACGATATCAAGATGATTTTTATGATGCTATAAATGGTGAGTGGGAAAAGACTGCGGTCATTCCAGCTGACAAATCGCGAACAGGTGGTTTTATCGACCTTGACGAAGAAATTGAAGAGTTGATGCTAACGACTACGGACAAGTGGTTGGCAGGAGAAGATGTTCCAGAAAATCCTATCCTAGCAAACTTTGTCAAGTACCACAGCATGGTGAGAGATTTCGATAAGCGAGAAGCAGATGGAATTGAGCCAGTCCTTCCTTTATTGAAGGAATACCAGAATTTAGAAAGTTTTGCGGATTTCGCAAGCAAATTAGCAGAGTTTGAATTAGCTGGTAAACCAAACTTTCTTCCATTTGGAGTATCACCAGACTTTATGGATGCTAGAACTAATGTTCTCTGGGCTAGTGCACCAGGAACTATCTTGCCTGATACAACCTACTATGCGGAAGACCATCCTCAGCGTGAGGAATTATTGAACCTTTGGAAAGAAAGTACTTCTAATCTCCTCAAGCCTATAACTTCTCAGATGAAGAAATCGAAGATTTATTAGAGAAACGATTGGAATTGGACCGCCGTATCGCAGCTGTCGTACTTTCAAACGAAGAGAGTTCAGAGTATGCCAAACTTTACCATCCATATTCTTATGAAGATTTCAAAAAGTTTGCCCCTGCCCTACCTCTGGATGATTTCTTCCAAGCTGTGATTGGACAAACTCCAGATAAGGTTATCGTAGATGAGGAACGTTTCTGGCAAGCAGCAGAGCAATTTTATAGTGAGGAAGCTTGGCCTTTACTCAAGGCAAGCTTGATCTTGAGTGTGGTTAATCTTTCAACTAGTTATCTGACAGATGAGATTCGTATCTTGTCAGGTGCCTACGGACGAGCTCTTTCAGGAGTTCCAGAGGCTCAAGACAAACGCAAGGCAGCTTACCATTTAGCTCAAGGACCATTCAAACAAGCCCTCGGTCTTTGGTATGCCCACGAAAAATTCTCTCCAGAAGCCAAGGCAGACGTAGAGAAAAAAGTAGCAACCATGATTGATGTTTATAAAGGAACGTTTGGCTAAAAATGACTGGCTGACTCCTGAAACTCGAGAAAAAGCCATCGTCAAACTCAATGTCATCAAGCCTTATATCGGTTATCCAGAAGAACTGCCAGCTCGCTATAAGGACAAGGTTGTAGATGAATCTGCTAGCCTCTTTGAGAATGCCCTAGCCTTTGCGCGTGTGGAAATTAAGCACAGTTGGAGCAAGTGGAATCAGCCGGTTGACTACAAGGAGTGGGGAATGCCTGCTCATATGGTCAATGCCTACTACAATCCACAAAAGAACTTGATTGTCTTCCCTGCTGCTATCTTACAGGCGCCATTCTATGACTTGCATCAGTCATCTTCTGCCAACTATGGTGGTATTGGAGCAGTTATTGCCCATGAAATTTCTCACGCCTTTGATACTAATGGAGCTTCCTTTGATGAAAATGGAAGTCTCAAGGATTGGTGGACAGAGAGCGACTACGCAGCCTTTAAAGAAAAAACACAGAAGGTTATCGACCAGTTTGATGGCCAAGAATCTTACGGTGCAAAAATCAATGGAAAATTAACTGTATCCGAAAACGTTGCCGACCTAGGAGGAATTGCTGCTGCCCTTGAAGCTGCTAAGAGAGAACCAGACTTCTCAGCTGAAGAGTTCTTCCATAACTTTGCTCGTATCTGGCGTATGAAAGGTCGCCCAGAGTTGATGAAACTCATGGCTAGCGTCGACGTACACGCGCCAGCTAAACTCCGTGTTAACGTCCAAGTGCCAAACTTTGACGACTTCTTTACGACCTATGATGTCAAAGAAGGCGACGGAATGTGGCGTTCACCAGAAGACCGTGTGATTATTTGGTAAAATGATTTCTTAATCAAGTATAACTTGGCGTGAATGATTCATTTTTGAAGTTTATACATCTGAAAATGCAATGCTATCGAGGTTAATATGAAGAAATTTTTAATGATGCTTTCAGCTATTCTTTCGATTTCAGTTTTGGCATCTTGTGGTCTCAATAAAAATAATAGCAATACAGAACCTTCATCTCCACTATCATCTGTTTCCAAAGACGATAAGTCTAGCACATCAACAGAAGCAAAGACTGAAAATACAAGCGACTCGTCAACCAAAGTTTCACAATCAACTGCTGAAAATAAGAAGGAAACGGGACCAGATTTGTATAAAGAAGTGATTGAACGTTATAATCACTATACAGAGCTTTTAAAACAAGGTAATAGAGAAGATTTATACGAGGAAAATAAACAACACAAGATTGCTTCAGAAGAATATGGCATGATTTTTCTCTCGTATGGATTATCAAAAATGCACCAGACTTTAAAATATGCCCTTCTTGATTTGAATAAAGATGGGCAAGATGAGTTGCTTATTGGGGATGAAAAATTTGTTTCAGCTATTTACTATTTGGAAAATCAAAAACCAAACTTACTTCACACAGCTTATGTAGCTTCTGCAGGTGGTTTTCGCTCAGGCTTTGTTATTACGAAAATGGTCTAGTCTCTTATGCAGACTGGCAGTCAACTCGTCCAGAAATGAACCTGGCTCTATATTCGTTTGATAAAAATGGAGTGCAGAAGATTAAAGAAGCAACTATTCAAATCGGTGGTAATGAAAAAGCAGAGCAAGTTTTAGATATTTCTTCTGAAAAGCTTGATTTGTCTAACATTGACTGGAAAGAATTGAATCCAACTAATTAGTTTTGAATTATTTTTCTAGTCAATGTTGATTCTACTGAGCAAGTAGTGATGTAGAAATTGAAGCTACACAAAAACCAAGGATGATTGTCCTTGGTTTTTATGTTTTAGAAAAATGGATTGAAGGTTTTTTCGTGAGCGATGGTAGTAGCAGGTCCGTGCCCTGGATAGACATCGTAGTTTGGAAGGGTGAAGAGCTGGGTTTGGACACTATGAAGGAGTTGTTCCATACTACCAGTTGGCAAATCTGTCCGACCAATGGTTTCTCGGAAAAGGGCATCTCCCCGTTAAGACCAAGTGTCCATCTGGGAAAACCAATGAAACTCCACCGATAGAGTGGCCTGGAGTTGGTAAGACCGTGAAGCGGAATTCTTCAATCTGGTATTCTTCATGAAAGACATAAGTGTGTTCAGCTGGTCTACACACGACATCCGCCATATCGTCGTGTCTAGGAAGCCCTGAAAGGTTGTCAACAGGAGTATAGAGCCAAGAAGCTTCACTTTCTGCAACATAGACTGGAGGATTTCCATAAGTATCTCTGACTAGGTCAAGACTCATAATATGGTCGTAGTGAGTGTGGGTCAGAAGAATGGCACAGACCGGTTTGTTGATGGTTTCGATAGTCTTGCGAATAGCCTCCCAGTTGCTACCAGGGTCAACCACAATCAGGTGTTGCTCCCCTTCAAGATAATAAGTATTTTCATAGGCGACAGGATTCACAGTTTTATGGATTTTCATAGGATTTCCTCTTTCAAAGATTTACAGTTTCTAGTATAACACAGAAGGATAAAATAAGGAATCAACAAGAAAGTCCCTCCATAAAAGAAGGGACTTTTTTAGACATTAAAAATGATTTTTCCAGGCTTGGAAGCGTGCATCCAGTAGGAGTTGTGTCAGGTTTTTTAAGATTTCGACTTGCTCGGGCTCCAGTGTCTGGGCTTGAGAAACAAGTTGTTGAATGTGTTCAATAGCATTTCTAGAAGATAAATCGTTGATGGAAGTGATTCCAGATTCTAGGATTGTTCCGAAAAAGAGATCAAAGTAGAGCTCTAGTTCTTCATCAGGCACACTGTCCACCCATTCTTTAAGAGTGTCTTTGATTTGGAGACTTTCGCTACTGATGGCCTCTAGTTGGACAAAGTGGTGTCCTTCAGTTAGCCAGCTGAAAGTATTGTGTTGAGCGATTCCACCGAGAGCCGTAGATTTAACGACGGTAGGAGTATCAGGAACTTCTAGCATCATGCCGATGACAGAACCTTGTGGGACATAACGGTGAAATTTAGGGATAGCATCTTGATAACCAGTCGTTTCTGTCAGATGAGCCTGCAAACCAGGAGCATCGTAGGTATAAACTGCTGATATCTTTTCCTGCAATTCAGGCTGGATTTGACTAGCGGCAAAGACGGCTAGATTCCCACCTTTAGAATGCCCAGCAATGAGTACTTTTTGTTTTGGATGTTGTTTAAAGAAATCTTCCAAGTATTCAAGAGCGTGCTTTTGGGCAGGGATTTCCTTCATATAGGTCATATGGAAATCTTCCTTCCAACCAATAATACTGTCGTCTGTGCCACGAAAGACAATCAGATAAGTATCTAGGTTCAGACGATAGGTCATAGCAGCGAACTGTTTCTGTTGCTCAGTGTCAATCTCGTTAATAAAGTTTGATAGCTTGCAATTTCTAAAACGTTTGTGTTGGGCAAGCTGGTCTAAAAGTTGCAGACGTTCTTTATTGGTCAACATGGTGCTTTCTCGAGGGACACGTGTTGCGACATCGCTTAAACGATTGACAGGCTGGTCCAATAGGTTATCAAAAGGAAGATAAGTCAGCTCTGTCAAAGCAAGTACATCCAGTTCATTTAAGGGAAGATCATAAAAAGAATCGTATTGAACGTCAGTTAGATAGTCAAAAATATTGGCCATGAGAATTCCTTTCTTAACTTTTATCATATCAGATTTGCATCAATTTCGCTAGTAGTCAGAAGAATTTTGCTATAATATAAAAAAAGGAGGAGCAGATGCATAAGATTTTACTAGTAGAAGATGATCCAGTAATCCGTCAGCAAGTTGGGAAAATGCTCTCCGAATGGGGTTTTGAAGTAGTCATGGTAGAAGACTTTATGGAAGTTCTGACGCTATTTGTTCAGTCTGAGCCTCATCTGGTCCTGATGGATATTGGATTGCCTCTCTTTAATGGTTATCATTGGTGTCAGGAAATTCGCAAGATTTCCAAAGTTCCTATTATGTTTCTGTCTTCAAGAGACCAGGCAATGGACATCGTGATGGCTATTAATATGGGAGCTGACGATTTTGTGACCAAGCCTTTTGACCAGCAGGTCCTTTTAGCTAAGGTACAAGGATTATTGCGCCGTTCTTATGAATTTGGAAGGGATGAAAGTCTCCTAGAGTATGCTGGAGTTATTCTCAATACCAAGTCTATGGATGTGCATGTCAATGGAAAAGCTATCAGCCTAACCAAGAATGAATTTCAGATTTTACGAGTTTTATTTGAGCATGCAGGAAATATCGTAGCGCGTGATGATTTGATGCGGGAACTCTGGAACAGTGACTTTTTTATCGATGACAATACCTTATCTGTTAATGTCGCTCGCTTGCGCAAGAAACTGGAGGAAGAAGGTTTGATTGGTTTTATCGAAACCAAGAAAGGGATAGGGTATGGATTGAAACATGCTTGAACTTAAAAGTTTTTTTCTAGCTTATATCCGTTCGCGTAGCCGTTTTTTTGCTTTTATTCTATCGCTTACAGGTTTGCTTTTTCTCTTTGAAATCTTGTTTGATAAGCAAGGGCCCTACTTTAACTATTTCTTCTTTCTATCTACATTTTTGACATTTTTGTTTTTGGTATTTGATTTCTTGATAGAATTGCAACGTTATCGTAAGGAATTGCTCTATGGCGAAAGAAAAGCTAAGTCACCAATGGAAGTCCTTCTAACTGAAAAATTAGAGAAAAGTGAATCTGAACTCTATCAAAAGAAATCAGATGCAGAAAACCGCTATAATGATTTGGTGGACTACTATACACTCTGGGTTCATCAGATAAAAACACCAATTGCAGCCAGTAAACTCCTTGTAAGTGAGGTGGCAGATCGCCAACTGAAGCAACAGTTGGAGCAGGAAATTTTTAAGATTGATTCCTATACCAACCTCGTTCTCCAATATCTACGCTTAGAAAGCTTCCATGATGATTTGGTGTTGAAGAAAGAAAACATAGAAGATCTGGTCAAGGAAGTCATTCGCAAATATGCCATTTTCTTTATCCAGAAAGGTCTAAGTGTCGATCTGCATGACTTGGACAGAAGGATTGTGACGGATAAAAAATGGCTGTTGGTAGTCATTGAACAAATCCTGTCAAATAGCCTCAAGTACACAAATGAAGGTGGGGTTGAAATCTACATGGAAGGTTCAGACCTTTGCATCAAAGATACTGGTATTGGTATCAAAAACAGTGATCGGTTGCGAGTCTTTGAACGTGGATTTTCAGGATATAATGGTCGAATGACCCAGCAGTCATCTGGACTTGGGCTCTATCTAACCCAGAAAATCAGCCAAGAATTAGGACATCAGATTCAAATAGAATCCGAGCTTGGGCAAGGAACAACGGTGAGGATTAAGTTCTCTGAAGTGAATTTACTGATTGAATGAAAAGAATTGTGAAGAGCTTGGAAGAAACCTTTCAAGCTCTTCTTTAGACCTTGATATGGTGAGAAAAAAGGCTCCAATCAGATAATACTCTTCGAAAATCAAATTCAAACCACGTCAGCTTCGCCTTGCCGTACTCAAGTACAGCCTGCGGCTAGCTTCCTAGTTTGCTCTTTGATTTTCATTGAGTATAAAATAGTTTAATCTTACAAAAATGTAAGATTAAAGGCCTCTTTTGTAAGGTTATGTTATGGCAAGCCCCTTTTTTTGGAGTAAACTTAGAGCATAAAGAAAAAGGAGAGGAACCATGAAAACAATTTTACAAAAGAAACAAACAAGTAAGCCGAGTCCAAAGGATATCGAGCGAGTTCAAATCGGCATCGAAATGATGCAAGCTCAGTTTCAATTAATGGGATATTAAAAAGGAGAAGTTAAAATGACACTATTAGATGTAAAACACGTTCAAAAGATTTATAAAACTCGCTTTCAAGGCAACCAAGTAGAAGCCCTGAAAAATATTCACTTTACCGTTGAAAAAGGCGACTACGTTGCTATCATGGGTGAGTCTGGATCTGGTAAATCTACTCTACTCAATATTCTTGCTATGCTTGACAAGCCAACGCGTGGGCAGGTCTTCCTAAACGGAACTGACACAGCTACCATTAAAAATTCTGAAGCATCAAGCTTCCGTCGTGAAAAGTTAGGTTTTGTCTTCCAAGACTTCAATTTGTTAGATACGCTTTCTGTAAAAGACAATATCTTACTCCCTTTGGTATTGTCTAGAAAGCCTATTACAGAAATGATGAAAAAATTGGTCGTGACGGCCGAAAATCTTGGCATCAATCAATTGCAGGAGAAGTACCCTTATGAAATCTCTGGAGGGCAAAAACAAAGAGTAGCAGTTGCACGGGCTATCATCACAGAACCAGAAATTCTTCTTGCGGACGAGCCAACAGGTGCCCTAGACTCTAAATCATCTGCAGCCCTCCTTGATATCTTTGATCAGATCAACGAGCAAGGGCAAACCATTCTCATGGTGACCCACTCAACAGCAGCAGCTAGCCGTGCAAAACGTGTTCTTTTCATCAAGGACGGTATTCTCTATAATCAAATCTACCGTGGTGAAAAGACGGATCGTCAGATGTTCCAAGAAATCTCTGACACCTTGACTGTTATGGCAAGTGAGGTGAATTAGTATGTTTCGATTAACCAATAAGTTGGCCATATCCAACTTAATTAAAAACCGCAAACTCTATTATCCGTTTGCTTTGTCTGTCATTTTGGCAGTCACAATTAGCTATCTCTTTTACTCTCTAGCCTTTAATCCTAAAATTGTGGATTTACGTGGTGCATCTGCTATACAATTTACCCTACAACTAGGGCTTGTCGTTGTGACATTTGCATCTGCCATTATCGTTCTTTATGCCAACAGTTTTGTCATGAAAAATCGCTCAAAAGAACTGGGTGTATATGGCATGTTGGGCTTAGAAAAACGCCATTTGATTGGTATGACCTTTAAGGAACTTTTGGTATTTGGGCTAGTAACAGTCACTGCCGGAATTGGAATTGGTGCCCTCTTTGATAATCTGATTTTCGCTTTACTACTTAAACTTGCAAAGATGAAGGTAGAGTTAGTTGCAACTTTCCAATGGTCCGTAGTGCTTTCAATCCTTCTGGTATTCGGTTTAATCTTTTTAGTCATCGTTTTCCTGAACGCTGTACGCATTATCCGTATGGATGCTCTCCAGCTTTCTAGAGAAAAAGCGAAGGGTGAGAAGAAGGGGCGTTTCCTAGTTCTTCAGACACTTGTAGGGCTAATGGCACTAGGTGGAGGGTACTACTTAGCACTAAGCGTAACAGATGCTTTCAAAGCTGTCGCTACTTTCTTTATTGCGGTTATGTTAGTTATTGTAGGGACCTATCTCTTATTCAATGCTGGTATTACCGTTTTCTTACAGTTGCTCAAGAAAAACAAGAGATATTACTACCAACCAAATAACCTCATTTCTGTTTCTAACCTCATCTTTCGTATGAAGAAAAATGCTGTCGGATTAGCAACCATTGCCATCCTTTCAACCATGGTTTTGGTTACTATGTCTGCAGCTACTAGTATCTACAACGGATCTGAGAATATGAAAAAACTCATGTATCCTCACGATTTTGATGTTAAGGGACAACATGTAGAAGTTGAGGATTTAGACAAGCTTTTGACTCAATACGCTAGCGAAAAGAACCTAACCATCAACAATAAGGACGTCCTCAATTATGCAAGTTTCGGTCTTTCGAGTCAAGAGGGGACCAAATTAACCATCTTTGAAAAAGGGCAAAACAATGTCATGCCTAAGACAGTCTTCCTGGTTTTTGATCAAAAAGATTATGAAAAAAATGACTGGACAAAAGCTGAACCTTACTGGTAACGAAGTAGGACTTTGGGCTCGAAATGACCAACTTAAAAATCAGAAAGCATTTAGTCTGAACAATCAGAACTATACAATCAAGGAAGCAATCCAGCAGGATTTTATTGCCAATCATGTTTCTAATCCCTATGTACTATTGGTATCGGATTATAACTATCTTGTAGTAGCTGATATTCAAAGTTTTTTGGAACAGTACCAGGATTCAGCTGTATACACACAGCTCTACGGTGGTATGGATGTAACAGCTAGTCTAGAGGAACAGTTAAAGCTATCTGATGATTTTGAGGAGTTTGTAAATAATTTTAGTCATAATCTCAAAAATGAAGACGGCATGGTTTATGGTGGAGGCACTGCAAGTGACGCAATTGCCCAAATGAATGCTCTCTTTGGAGGAGTTCTCTTTATTGGTATTTTCCTCTCTATCATCTTTATGATTGGAACTGTACTCGTTATCTACTATAAACAAATCTCAGAAGGTTATGAGGATCGTGAACGCTTTGTCATCCTGCAAAAAGTGGGCTTGGATCAAAAACAAATCAAACAAACCATTAACAAGCAGGTCTTGACTGTTTTCTTCCTCCCTGTAATCTTTGCTTTCCTACACTTGGCTTTTGCCTATCATATGTTAAGTTTGATTCTTAAGGTCATTGGGGTAGTAGATACAGCTATGATGTTAAGTGTAACACTTTCTATTTGTGGTATCTTTGCCCTCATCTACGTACTTATCTTTATGATTACTTCAAGAAGCTATCGTAGAATTGTTCAAATGTAAAAACAGAAACATCAAAAAAGAGAGTGGGACAGAAATCCTAGCCTCTCAATTGTCTTTGGATTGTCGAGTAAGACGCAGTGGTTGAGTGGGCTCTACTACGCTGATTTCATCAGCTTTTACAGCCCTACTCAACTGTGCGGAGGTGGGACGACGAAATCGAATTCTAACGAATTAACGATTTCTGTCCCACTCTCTTTTTAGCTAGCTAGGATTTTGTACCAGGTTTTATCTCTTATTTCTCAACTCGGGACTTGTTGGCGATATCAGCTAGGATTGCTGCTACAAACTCATCATGTTTAAACATTAAAACGGTATCTACTTTCAGAGGAGATATCGTTTTTCTTCTTCGGATAAGGATACAAAAATTTCTTCCTTTCTCTATCTTTTAAATTAATTGATTTCTTCAGAGAAAGACTGTAAAATTTTTGATATAATATGTAGGATGGACTGATGGATATTTAAAAGATAATGTTCAAAAGAATCACAGGTAAGAATTAAAAATATGTCAGTTTGGACAGAAGTCTCTCTACCATCATCCATGCAGAAACAAGATTATATGAAATAAAAGGAGTAACCAATGTCCGGAAACTATTCAACACGTGAATTCCGCGAGAAACTATATGATGACCTTCATGTTCGATTAAGAGATACACTGATTTTGATGTGTTCGATTTTTATTGCCTCTATCGGTCTAAATATGAATTCAACAGCTGTCATTATTGGAGCCATGCTGATTTCACCTCTCATGACACCGATTGTTGGACTGGGATTCGGTTTAGCTATTTTTGATACGCGTTTAATCAAGCAATCTCTAGAGGTTTTATTGACTCAAGTGTTGGTCAGTTTGCTTGTCTCGACTCTGTATTTCTGGATTTCTCCCTTGTCTTATGCAAGTAGCGAGTTGATTGCACGAACCTCTCCAACCATTTGGGATGTTCTCATTGCTATTGCTGGTGGGATAGCAGGTTTCATTGGTTCAAGGAAAAAAGAAGCAAACAATATCGTACCAGGAGTAGCCATTGCAACAGCTCTGATGCCACCTATCTGCACTGCAGGATATGGTTTAGCTAATGGAAATGTACGATTTTTATTTGGGGCTCTTTATCTTTTCTTGATCAACTGTGTCTTTATCATGCTAATCAACATTGTTGGAACAAGAATTTTTATGAGAAAATCTCCCTTAAGTTCATTTAAAGAGCTAAACATTAAAATGAAAATTGGCTTGATATCCTTGATTGTATTATTGATTCTTCCAGCCAGCTATTCAGCAGTCACTCTGACGATGGATCAAGCGCGAAAAGAAGGGATCAAACAGTTTGTAGAAAATGAGTTCGCCAATCATACGGTCATTAATCAAGTCTACAAGTCAAGTAGCAATGAATTAGTCTTGACGGTTGTTGGAGATCCGATTTCAGAAGAAGAATTAGAAACACTCCACCAAAAACAAGCCTCTTACGGTATTCAATCTGTTCAATTGAAAGTCAAGCAATTCAACAATTCGGCAAAATTAGATAGTGAGACGATTAAGGAATTTTACGAAAACATTGACAAGTATATCGATCAAAAACTCTCTGAAAAAGATTCACAAGATGACATCGTAAAAGAAATTGAGGCAGACAAGGACTGAGGATAGTCAACTTATCTAACTCATGGAAGCAAATCTTGGGAGGATATCCTATATCCAAAAGTTAATGGATAGAAAAGATTGTTGATGAGGATACTATTTGTGGTGGTTTGATCAATCACTACTAACTCAGGTTAAACAAAATATAAAAAGCAACAACTGAAATAGTTGTTGCTTTTTCTTACTGAAAAATGTTTCTCAGACTGTGATCGTTTTATTTCTCAACACGAGATTTGTTGGCGATATCAGCTAGGATAGCTGCTACAAACTCATCTACTGACACAGTGTTTGTTTCTTTTTGGCCATAGCGACGAACGTTGACAGTTCCATCCTCCATTTCCTTGTCACCAACGATCAATTGGTAAGGAATCTTGCTAGTTTGTGATGCACGGATCTTGAATTGCATTTTTTCATTACGTTCATCCACATCAGCACGGACACCACGGTCACGGAGCTTCTTAGCCACTTCCCAAGCGTAGTCCACGTGTTTCTCGTTAGATACTGGGATGAGGGTTACTTGATGTGGTGCAAGCCATGTTGGGAAGGCACCCTTTGTAGTTTCTCAATCAAGATAGCTGTGAAGCGTTCCATGGTTGAGATAACCCCACGGTGGATCATAACTGGACGATGTTCTTCACCATCAGCTCCGATGTATTTAAGGTCGAAGCGTTCTGGGAGCAAGAAGTCAAGCTGGATCGTAGAAAGGGTTTCTTCTTTTCCAAGGGCAGTCTTAACCTGGATATCCAATTTTGGTCCGTAGAAGGCTGCTTCCCCTTCAGCTTCAAAGTAGTCAACGCCCATCTCATCAAGGGCAGCACGAAGCATGGTTTGGGCATTTTCCCACATTTCATCGTTATCAAAGTACTTGTGAGTATCTTGAGGGTCACGAAGAGAGAGCGGAAAGCGGTATTCATTCAAGTTGAAATCTTCATAAACATCGATAATCAACTGAAGAGCACGTTGGAATTCTTCTTGGATTTGTTCTGGAGTCACAAAGAGGTGACCGTCGTTGAGAGACATTTCACGCACACGTTGAAGACCAGTGAGGGCACCAGATTTTTCATAGCGGTGCATCATCCCGATTTCAGCGATACGGATTGGCAATTCACGGTAAGAGTGAACATGGTGTTTAAAGACTTGGATGTGGTGCGGGCAGTTCATTGGACGAAGGACGAATTCTTCCCCGTCACCCATATCCATAGTTGGGAACATGTCTTCTTGGTAATGATCCCAGTGACCAGAAGTCTTGTAAAGCTCTACAGAAGCAAGTGGTGGAGTGTATACGTGTTGGTAGCCAGAAGCCAACTCTTTGTCGACGATGTAGCGTTCCAATTCACGACGGATAGTCGCACCATTTGGCAACCAGAATGGAAGTCCTTGACCAACTTCTTGAGAAATCATGAAGAGGTCAAGTTCTTTACCAAGTTTACGGTGGTCACGTTCTTTGGCTTCTTCACGCATTTGAAGGTAGTTTTTCAAGTCTTTTTTGTCAAACCAAGCTGTACCGTAGATACGTTGCATCATAGCGTTGTCGCTATTTCCACGCCAGTAAGCACCAGCTACATGGAGAAGGTGGAAGATTTGGATGCGACCAGTTGATGGGACGTGAGGTCCACGGCAGAGGTCTACATATTCACCCTGACGGTAGATGGTCAAAGCCACCCTCGTCTTCTGAGTGCTCTTCGATCAATTCCAATTTGTAAGGGTCGTTTCTTTGAAGATTTCACGTGCCTCGTCTTTTAGTCACTTCTTCACGAATAGATGGGAAGTTTTCTTTAACGATTTTTTGCATTTCTTCTTCGATACGAGGAAGGTCTTCGTTAGAGATTTGACCAGCTGTAGTTGTCAGTATCGTAGTAGAAACCATCTTCGATGGCTGGACCAACTCCCAAGTGAATGTCTGGGAAGAGACGACGAGCTGCTTGTGCAAACAAGTGGGCAGCTGAGTGACGCAAGATGTCAAGAGCATCTTCGTGATCAGGTGTCACGATTTCGATGCTTCCATCTTCAGCGATAGCACGAGTAGTGTCGATGAGTTTGCCGTTGAATTTACCAGCAAGAGCTTTTTTAGCTAGGGAATTGCTGATTGATTGAGCAATTTCAAAAGTTGTAACGCCAGATTCGAATTCACGAACAGCGCCATCTGGGAAAGTAATTTTGAATCATGATTTTCTCCTTATATTGGTTATCCATTATTTCTAAAGTAGAAGTGTTTCCCTATTTTGCAGTCTTAAATAAAGAAAAACAAAAAGCGACATCCTAAAAAGGACGTCGCAACGTGGTTCCACCTTCATTTATGTTCCTCAAAAAAGAGGGACACCTCTGATTGGCTCTAACGTGGCCACCGTTTTATGTTTGCATAAAAGTCAGTAGAGTAGTATCAGTTTAGGCTTCCTATGCGTTCTCAGCAACCACGCACTCTCTGGTAGAAAGGGGCTAAGTGACTTGTCTCTATGCATTATTATAGCATGATTGTGAGATTTTTCAAGGATTTTGTGAAAGTTTTTTCCTTTTCAGTTTTTGCACTAGATTCTTAATAGCTACACCGACAGCCATACCCGCGAGGGCAAAGATTTCATAGGCTAGGAAGTAGAGAAGGATAAATTCTCCGAAAGTAATGATAGTAAAGCAAAAGAGCAAGCCAACTCCAATTAACCACCAAACTGAGAACTTGAAACGATAAGAGTAGAATAGTGATACTATGAAAGTCACCAGTGGAGAGAAGATAATAACGTTGCCGATGGTGAGCTCCTTTAAGATATAGTTTTTAGTAATAGTCCATAATAACAACTCATACAGTGGCCAATAAAAGAAAAATATGACCAGATAGTAGGGGAGATATTGCGAGAATTTACGCATGGTAATCACCTCTCTTTTCAAGATGTCAACTTAGATATCCTTCCTATAACTATTATAGCACTTTTGCGGTAAGAATAGTAAATCAGTTGACAAAGAACTTAGTTCTTGGTAGAATAAGAAATGTCGTAAAGACAAATAACTTCTTCTTGGTTACAGGCATGCCAACCTGTCACTCGGATGAAGCCAAATAAAAAGGAGAAACATCATGGCAATCTCAAAAGAGAAAAAAAATGAAATCATTGCACAATATGCACGTCACGAAGGTGATACAGGTTCAGTAGAGGTTCAAGTTGCTGTCCTTACTTGGGAAATCAACCACCTTAACGAACACATCAAACAACACAAAAAAGACCACGCTACTTACCGTGGATTGATGAAGAAAATCGGTCGCCGTCGTAACTTGCTTGCATACTTGCGTAAAAAAACGACGTTAACCGTTACCGTGAGTTGATCAACTCTCTTGGACTTCGTCGCTAATCTTGCGTCTAAAACGTTTCTATACTTCGTTGGCTTTGCCTCGATGTACCATCAGTACAATCTTCGGCTTGCCGTCTAGTCTATAAACGTTTTATCCAGCAAGAATCAAGCTCTCTGATTTTAGAGGGCTTTTTGTTTTTGCCAAGTGCTAAGGTCGTGTTCAATTAGGCATATCTTGAAAATAAGGCTACTCTAGTTGAGTAGCTTTTTTATTTTTGTCACCATACCTCGATATACTCAAGTATAATCTTCGGTTACGGTTCCTAGCACTGTAAGGTAAAATAAATCAGACATGTCTCCCTTCGGGGAGATTTTTTGTTTCACTAACATTTTTGTACAATCTTCGGCTTGCCGCCTAGTCTACAAACGTTTTATCCAGCAAGAATCATGATGCTAAGGGCGATAAAAATCCGTATGAAAATAGGGAAAGGACACAGTGTTCGATGAACGCAAGGAGTTTCATCTTTTTCACTAGGATTTTAGCCCGAGCTCAAATAAGCTCTCTGACTTCAGAGGGCTTTTATTTTTTGCCAAGTGCTTAGGCCGTGTTCAATTAACAAGATACAAAGGCCGTCAAAAGCACAAAGCAAAAATAGGAAAAGTGACGCAGAAACTTCAGTTTCTAGGAAATTTTATCTTTTTTGCCAAGTGCTTAGGCCGTGTTCAATTAAGCATATCTTGATAATGAAGCTACTCTAATTGGGTAGCTTTTTTGCTATAAGATTTTTCTATTATAAATATAGTATAAACTTGGGCTTATATTTAAAACATGGTATAATAGGCCTCTATAGCTAAATGAAGTAAACCTAACACTAGGGATTAAGAAAAAGGATAAAACAGTCATGTCAACAGTAAAAAGTGATATAAACCTTGCGCAAACCTATGCGACTCAGCTAAAAAATGCTTGTCAATCTTTAACAGCTATCGCTGTGGCTAGTCAAGATGACCTAACGACTCTTCAAGGGAATAACAAGGCTCATCAATGTCTGACAAAGGCTCAAAATCTAGCTAGTCAGATTACAACTGCTGTCACCCTGACTTCAGAACGACTGCACTCTGTAGCGAGTGATTTTGAGGCGCTAGATGAAGCGGGTGCCAATGGTTTTAGGAGTCATGCATGAGCAAGTTAGATGAGTTGAAGAAAAGAGAGCGAGAACTCTTGTACCAGCTAGAAGACAATGGAAAAGAGAAGTATCGCACCAAAGAACTAATAGAAACCTTTGAAGGGTATGATAGAGCTAATCACCGTTATCAAAGTGATTTGTGGGAGACGGCCTATCAGAGCCGATACGCAGGACAGTTGGAAGAAACGCTCCTGCAAAGAAACCAGCTCAAAAGCCAAATCTTTGAGGACCTCGCCTACCACATGGATGATTTGAAAAAAGAAAAATTTCGGTTAGAGGGAGACTTGGATGCGGTTTACTATGAAAGACGCAAGGAACTAGAAAGAGAGGAGGAGACACGACATGGGCATTGATATGTACTTAGAACAATCACAACTACAAAGTTCGAGTGTAGCGACCATGTGCCAATCTCAGGTTGAGGCTTATCAAGACTTGCAATCAGCCATTCAAAAGTTTTCAGAGGATACAGAGAGTCTAAAGGGCGATGCTTATAATTCGGCTAGAAGTTTTTTTTGCAAGTGTCTTATTGCCCTTGAGCAAAGGGGGACAGCTCTACGCAGAAACCTTCTCTCAAGCCATCAAGAAATTACCAGAAGACTACCAAAGTATGGTCGACAGCAAGAGTTGGCGCGAGGATGATCTACTTGATAAGATCCGCCAGGAAGAGCAAATGATTGCCTATCTAGATGAAGCCAACCAATCTCTTTCGAGCTTGACCATGGATAGCGAAGAAAAAGGGAGATTGAGACGCAGTAATGTGGAGCTCATGAGAGGACACCACGCGAATAAACGCGTCTATGAAACGATTTTGGGAGACCTGCGAGCCTATGATAGCTACTCAGGAGGACTGTTCGATGAACTAGACAATATCGACGTGCAGTTGAGTCGCGGACTGGCCCAGATCGAAACGAGCTGGGATGCCAAGCAAGGTGTCTTTAAAATTCCATCTGACCTGACTTGGGCCAACTACCTGACTGCCTATTCTGACACAAAGGACATGAAGCTCAGTCGCCAAGAGAAAGCCTTTGTCCAAACCATGATGGCAGAATACGGCTTTGACGCAGAGACAGCCCAACAACTCTTGACCATCAAGCAGGGGATAGACAAGAAGTTCCCAACCTCAAGTCAAGAGTTTCGTGACTATATCTTTTTGCGAGTCGTCGGTGCCGCCTACTATAATGACTTTAGGTGGAACGGAACGGCAGGACATTTGAAAACTTATTTTTATAATGTGTCGGTTGGCAGTTCGATTACAGGAAAATCAAGAAAAGTAGAAAAGCCACTTCTTGAAATTTTTAAAGAACTTGGAATCAAAGATGAAACAGATGCAAAAAAATTGATTTATAATCTTAGATTGCAGCATGAGATGGCTGGGGGCAAATATGGAAGTATCGATGCTATTAAGACTGCTGATGAAGAAACAGGCTCAAATTATTACACTTCTTATAAAAAATCATTTGAAAAAATTTATGGAACTGGGATTGATTTTGATACGTTTTGGGATAGCAAACTGAGAGCTTATTCTAACAATGGAGCAGGTCATGCAGACTTCACCCACCAATCCATTACTATGGCTACTCATCTGAATCCTAATCAAGTTCAGTTAGCCGATATCTATGCTGGTAGTAGAGAGCATGTCAAGGACCTTTCAGGCTGGGAGGGGGACACGACTAAAAACGCTACGGATAAAAAACCAAGCATCGGAGAAGATGACTACAAGGCGGATTTGGACTCGGTCAACCTTATCGGCCGTATGCAAAAGGGGCAATCCTATGACCAAGCTATCTCTTCTTACTATGCTGATCTTCAAAAAGACTCATCTCGGAGAGAAAGAGAATTCTTGAAAAATAAAGATTGGAAGCAGGTTAGAAGCACTATCTATGCTAGTATTCTCCCATTAGAGGTTATGGAAAAAGGGGAAGATGCCATTAAAGCATATATCAAAAGTAACTATCCAGAAGTATCGACATTTTTAAATCGCTTGGAAGCCGTGGCGGAGTAGGAGGATGATGATGAGGAAAATATTCAGTTTATTAGCTTTAGTCTTAATAGTTGTATTATTTTGTTTTTACTTTTTTCCTAAACAACCTAAAAACATTTTTGATGAAATCTACCAAGAGACAGAGAAGACATATCGTACAAATAATATTTTAAGGCATATAGATGGGTTTAAAATCAGTCCAGGTTGGCCAAGTGATGACCCAAATATATCTTATACTCCTTTTGGAAAGTATGAAACTCTTCCCAAAGGCTACAGTAATATAACCATTAACTTTAATTTTGGTTCAGGTATTAAAGGGATGTCGATTCGTTTTGAAAAAAAGACTAATTCGAATATTACCCTATGGTATTCAGCACACTATAATCTGCAAAAAGAAAAGTGCTCAAAAAGAAACTTGCGATTTTTGAAGAGCCAAGGAAACCAGGCCAATTTATTGATGATGAAGAAAAAGTAAGAGAATATTTAAGAAAAAATAATATTTCTAAAGAAGATTTAGAGAAGGATTACGACGAAATCGTCAACCAGAAAGTCTTGAAAGACTGGTGTTCCATCTATGACAGTAAGTACTCGCCAAGCAATTATGGCGAAGTGAAGGTTGAAACCCAGTGGGAGAATTGGTGATATAAAGAATTCTATCTAATTTTATACATAGATGGCTCCTCTGACTTCAGAGGGCTTTTTTGTGTCCTTTTTTCTAGTCTTGTTCCTGATTTAGAAATGTGGTATACTAATTATGAAAATTGTCTAAATTTTTAATTTTTGTTAAAGGAGGGTTTCATGCTTTCCAAATTTTCTGGAAGCCATCAAAACCTGCGATATTTTTTTCTCCTCGCTTTTTTGCTAGGAGCATTTGGGGATTTCTCTGTTTCTGGCAGTTTCTATGGGGTTCTGTTCAAATTAGCTTTGAGTGATACCTATCGGATAATTTTGAGTCAGTTAGGGGCTCCTTTTGAGATAGGAGACATTTCAAAGTCTACGCTTGCTATTGTTTGGAATATGAGATTGCCACGGGTTTTTCTTGCTTTGATTGTTGGTGCTGGCCTTTCCATGTGTGGTAGTGTCATGCAGTCAACGGTCAACAATCCAATCGCAGAGCCCTATGTATTAGGAATTTCAGCCGGGGCAACCTTTGGAGCAACTTTGAGTATTATTCTTGGATTTAAAGTTATGATTGGTCTAGGCTCTTTCCTGGGAGCGATTTTAGCAACAGTTGCAGTTCTTCTCATTGCGTCCATGCAGGGTAGGATGACAACTTCTAGCTTAATCTTATCGGGTACGGTAGTGAATGCCCTATTTTTGGCTTTTTCAAACTTTATTATCTCTATTGGGGCCAATGCTGATAGCGTTATGACCATCAAGTTTTGGACCATGGGTTCTTTAGCGGGAACCTCTTGGGGACACTTAACCTTACCAACTATAATCGTGGGAATCGCTTTTTTATTTTTCTCTACACAATACCGTGTTTTCAATGCCATGATGATGGGTAGATGAGGCGGCTTTGACTTTGGGAATTCCCTTGCGTTTTTACTGGTATCTCTATGTGACGATTGTAGCTGTGATGACAGCTATCTTGGTATCGACCTGTGGGATTATCGGTTTTGTCGGTTTGATTACACCGCATTTGGCTCGAAGTTTGGTAGGGACAAATTACAAAAGGCTTTTTCCGATTGCAACCTTACTAGGCGCCCTCTTTGTCGTCTGGGCAGATGTCTTTGCTCGCGTTTTGATTCAAAATGCTGAACTACCGATTGGAATTTTCACGGCCCTAGTAGGTGCACCTTTCTTTATCTACATGGTTGCAAGTAGACGAAGGGAGGTGAGAGTCTGATATGGACTTAATGTGTCAGGATATTCACTTTGGAATCGGAGAAAAAAAGATTCTCAAAGGAGTCTCACTTAAACTTGAGGGAAACCAATTTCATACTATTTTGGGACCAAATGGAAGTGGAAAGACCAGCTTGCTGAAACTCTTCTATCGACAGGAAAAGCCGAATCAGGGCTTGATTTCTTTAGATGGGAAGCCTCTAGACCAAATGAGCGTCAAAGAAACGGCAAAGCAGATGGCAGTCATCACGCAGTTTAATCAACTTCAGTTTGATTGTACGGTTGAGGAGATTGTCATGCTGGGCAGAACTCCCCATCTCTCTTTCTTGCAAAAGGAAAAAGACAGAGACTTTGCTTTGGTTGAGGATGCTCTGGTCAAGGTAGATATGTTCGAAAAGAGAAATCGACTCTACTCTTCTTTGTCAGGGGGAGAGAAGCAGCGGGTTTTGTTAGCACGCGCCTTAGCCCAAGAGCCGACCCTCTTGCTCTTAGATGAACCAACCAATCATTTGGATATCAAGTATCAGCTAGACTTATTGACCATTGTCAAAAATCTTCAGATCAATGTGCTAGCTGTCTTGCATGATATTCAGCTGGCTTGTCGCTATTCAGACTATCTCTACCTAATGAAAGAAGGGGAGATTGTTTACCAAGGTACTCCAAAAGAGACCATCACACCCGAGTCATTGCAGGCTGTCTATGGCGTTCAAAGTAAGGTAACTTGGACAGAAGATCAGCAAGCCATGATTCACTATTTATAAAAATTAAAAAGGAAAATAAAAACATGAAAAAAACACTTAGTATTTTACTTGTAACAGTAGCTACCTTATCTTTGGCAGCTTGTGGTAACGCATCTAAAGAAACAGCACCGGCACCGGCTACAACAGAAGCTAGTCAAAAAGCTAATACAGAAACCAGCTATCCTGTAACTATCAAAACTTATGATGCTAAAGGAAACGAAGTCGAACAAGTCTTTGAAAAGGCACCTGAAAAGGTCATCACCAACAACCTCTCAACAACTGAAATCCTACTTGAACTCGGTTTGCAAGATAAAATTGCTGGCATGCTCAATCCTGATAATGCTGTAACTGGTAAATACAAGGATGCTATTGAAGCCATCCCTCACATTGGCGATAAAAAATCTGTCTCACAAGAAACAGTTCTTTCTTATGAACCAGATGCCTTGATGGGACGCAACATGATGTTTTCTGAAAAGTCAATGGGAACCATTAGTGCTTGGAATGAAAACTAAATCCCTGTTTATACGCAAAAAGCTTCACTTTCAACTATCCAACAAGATTTAGGAAATATCGTAGAAGATGTGAAGAATCTTGGTACCATTTTCAATGTCCAAGACAAGGCGAACCAATATGCCGAACAATTACAAGCTAAAATCGATGCGGTTAAAAAAGCTAACCCAGAAACTCAGGGTGAAAAGAAGAAAGCTCTGATTATGGTTGCTTATAATGACGAAACCTTTGGAGCTTACAAGTCAGCCCTTCAGGAAAGCTTGCTTAACCAACTTGGTTATACCAATGTCGCAACAGGAACTTCTGGCTTGACCTTGGAAAATCTAGTATCTATGGATCCAGAGTTGATTATCTATGTAACTAGTGACCGCAATCAAAAGTTAGATGAAAAAGCAGTGGATTTGATGAAGGCAAATGCTGTTTTGGAAAATGTACCAGCAATCAAGAACCAAAAAATCATGACCATCTCTTACGATGAGTTGATGGATTACGGTCCTGCAGTGATTGATTCCCTTGAAAAAATCAATGACTTTATCAAGAAATAAGGAGTTTAACTGGGAAGGGATTCAGGTTAGGGTCAGCCTTCCTTCAAACTATGACTCTAAACAAGCCTACCCAATTGTACTTCTAAACGATGGGGAACTGGACTATTTGTCAGACCTGTCCCAATCTGTAATTTTAGTGGGTTTAATTCCAGAAAATCGTCTGGACGACTTTACACCCTGGCAATCAGGTGCTTTGAAAGAAGGGGCACCAGATTTTGGTGGGAAGGTAGACCAATACCATCAAAAGCTCTTTCAAGGTATTATAGCAAGACTAAAAAAAGACTACTTGATCGATGAAAGTCGAATTGCTTATGGTGGCTATTCACTGGGTGGTCTTGCTGCTGTCTATAGTCTCTATAGTAGTTATCTTCCTGCAACCTGTATCTTTTCTATCTGTGGTTCTTTCTGGTATCCAGACTTTACAGAATATTGTGGGGAACATGACCTGATACAGAGCCAAAGCCTGATTTATCTACAAAATGGTCAGACAGAAGGTGCCAATCATTCCAATCGCCTATCTAAGGCTCCCTGTTTTATGCAAGGGAGCATACATGAACTGATTTCAGAGAAAATTCCCTCGACTTATTCCATATTTGATGCTTATGGGCATCATGAAGCTCTCGACCAACGCTATCATCATTTCTGTGATTGGCTGAGAAAAGAGTGGGAGCTCAAGTAACTCCCTATAACACTCCTTGTTCATGGTAACTAGGAGTGTTTCTCTTATATGCTGAGTCACTAGAATTTTCAAGTTCTCGGCCTTGACGGAAAGCCATCCCCTGTAATAGACTAAATTATGGTATAATGAATAGATAGATAGAATCGAGGAAATTATGTCATTTACACAATTTAAATTTAAGAAATATATAGAAAAAGCCTTGGAGGAGTTGAAATTTACGACTCCTACCGAGGTGCAGGAAAAGTTGATTCCTATTGTCCTGGCAGGTCGTGACTTGGTTGGTGAATCAAAAACAGGTTCAGGGAAGACTCATACTTTCTTGCTTCCAATTTTCCAACAGTTGGATGAAGAGAGTGACAGTGTGCAGGCAGTTATCACAGCTCCAAGTCGTGAGTTAGCGACTCAGATTTACCAAGCTGCTCGTCAGATTGCAGCTCATTCAGATGTTGAGATTCGTGTTGTGAACTATGTTGGTGGTACAGACAAGGCTCGTCAAATTGACAAACTGGCAAGCAACCAGCCCCATATCGTTATCGGAACTCCAGGTCGTATTTATGATTTGGTCAAGTCTGGTGACCTAGCTATTCACAAAGCTAAGACCTTTTGTAGTCGATGAAGCTGACATGACCTTGGATATGGGATTCTTGGAGACAGTTGATAAGATTGCAGGAAGTCTTCCGAAAAGACTTGCAGTTTATGGTCTTTTCAGCAACCATTCCACAAAAACTGCAACCATTTCTTTGAAGAAAATACTTGTCAAATCCTGTCATGGAGAAAATCAAGACCAAAACAGTTATCTCTGATACCATTGATAACTGGTTGATTTCGACCAAGGGTCGTGATAAGAATGCTCAGATTTATGAGTTGACTCAAGTCATGCAGCCGTATCTCGCCATGATTTTTGTCAATACAAAAACTCGTGCGGATGAATTGCATGCATACCTAACAGCTCAAGGCTTGAAGGTTGCTAAGATTCATGGAGATATTGCACCTCGTGAACGCAAACGAATCATGAATCAGGTTAAAAATCTTGATTTTGAGTATATCGTAGCAACTGACTTGGCAGCGCGTGGGATTGATATTGAGGGTGTCAGCCACGTTATCAATGATGCTATTCCACAAGACTTGTCCTTCTTTGTTCACCGTGTTGGACGAACTGGACGTAATGGTCTACCAGGTACAGCCATTACCCTTTATCAACCAAGCGATGACTCTGATATTCGTGAGTTGGAAAAACTAGGAATCAAGTTTGTACCTAAGGTGGTTAAAGACGGAGAATTCCAAGATACTTATGACCGTGACCGTCGTGCCAATCGTGAGAAGAAACAAGACAAAACTGGATATCGAAATGATTGGCTTGGTTAAAAAGAAAAAGAAAAAAGTGAAACCAGGCTATAAGAAGAAAATCCAGTGGGCGGTCGATGAAAAACGCCGTAAAACCAAACGTGCAGAAAGTCGTGCCCGTGGACGTGCAGAACGTAAAGCTAAACGTCAAACATTTTAAAAATTGAAACAGTAGAACCAAGTGGTTTTACTGTTTTTTAAAATCTCAATAAGATAAGAACTATAGGAAATGGTGCTTTGAAGTTTGAAACAAAAATCATCTTTAAATGTTGATACTATTGTTTTTTTAGTTGCAAAGGCTCTCAAGTAAACGCTTGCAAAATTATAGTGATTTATGTTATTCTAAAAAAACAGATTTTTAAAAAAAAATATTAAATCTGTTAAAGAAAAAGAGGTCATTATGGCAAAAGGAATGTTTAAGCAAGAACGTTTTTCGTTTCGTAAAATGAAAGTTGGATTGGCATCTGTGGCTATCCTCTTTGCTTTTGCACAACTTGGACAAGTTTCTGCTGATGAAACTAGTAAAGTTTCGTCAAGTGAAATTACTAAGGTAACTGAGGCACCAAAAAGTAGTTGAAGAAGTCAAATCGCCTATTGAGGAGTGCTAAACTGAAGAAATTGCAACTGAAAAAGTCAAGAAAGCTGTTGTCAAAAGAAATCAGAAGCAAAAACCAGGCGATTTGATTGATGTCTCTACCAAACTATCTCCTGTCGATGTCAAAAGAAAGTCAAGAAGGCAATCAGAAAAGTCCATATTGAAACCTCTGTAGCTGCAGAGTATCTAAAAACTGAAGTGATTGCATCTAAAGAGTGGAGACAAATTCCAGAACCTGTAACTACGACTAAAAGAGATACAGTAACTGGCAAGGATGAAAAAGGAAATACATTTACTCAGTACGAACGAGTAGACAAGACAACAACTGTGGAAATAACTAAAACACCACCAACTGTTAAAAAAGCAGGAGCAGCTGATATTGTTTTCGTGGTTGACCGTTCAGGATCTATGGGAGGAACTATTAATACTGTTCGTAAAAATGTCAATGAGTTTGCAAGAAATCTTGCCAAAGATGGAGTAGCGGCACGTTTTGGATTAGCTACATATAGTGATGAAGTATACGGACGTCGATTAGGAAAAACTGACGAAGATACAATTCTAACGAAATTTGGTGAGACTTATTTTACAACAGATCCAGTTGAACTTGAAAAAGCTTTAGAAAAAATTAAGATTGCACATGGGGGAGATTCTCCTGAAACAGCAACTCCTGCTCTCAAAAAGATTGTTTCTACTTACGACTGGTCTAAGTCACCAAAAAATAAAAAGTTTGTGGTGTTGTTAACAGATGCTAGGATGAAAGAAGATCCGTCAATTCCATCTATCGCTGAGACATTAACAACTCTGAAAAAAGCTGGTATTGATAGAATCGTAGCGACAACCTTTGTATAATCAACGAAACTATAAAGATTTTGTATCTGAAGGTCGATTAATGACTATTGATCGTAACTTGGCTGACTCTTTAACTAAGGATGCAGCTTCATGGATTGTGGAAACAGTCAGTGAGGGACGTCAGTACAAGGTAACAAAAGACAGCTACCAATTCTACTTGGAACGTCGTACAACTGTGCCAGTTTTGGAGCAGAAAGTAACTCCTAAACCAGAACCTACTGCATACAAACCAGCACCAGCTAAACTTCCTGAAACAGGAAGCAATGATTC
>BNJS01003034.1_pt1 | contig 55819 bp, 104 predicted proteins | sample 8540461 | NCBI WGS metagenome assembly BNJS01 (sample SAMD00202454, study PRJDB9452) | human saliva metagenome | isolation source: human saliva | place: Japan
CGTTTGTTTTTCAGCTACTTCTTCTTTCTTTTTGCAATTCTTCAGGGCGAACTTTTCACCCCATCAATTGCAGTTGGAGCAATCGCTTGCGCAATTTCGTGAGCTGTATTCATTGAGAAACGACTCGCATACGCTTCGATTAACATTGGTAAGTTTAATCCAGCAACAATCGCACGATGTTCTGGAGCTTCTTCAAACAATTTATTTGCTTGATTGAATGGACTACCGCCCCATAAATCGACTAAGAATAAGATTTCTTCTGAATCAACTTTTGCAATGGCTTCTTGCAATTTTCTTTGCAAATCTTCTGGGTCCTTCGCTTGGCATAAATACAACAGATTCAACTTTTTCTTGTTCTCCAAAAATCATTGAACCAGATTGCTTAATACCAGCAGCAAATTCACCATGGCTTGCAATAATAATTCCAACCATATGATTTCCTCCTATAAATCTATATTAATGCATCCTTTTTATGCACCATATGAAGTTTAACACTTATTCTTCTTTTTGTAAAAGAAAAACGTTATAAAAATAAAAATGACTTTTTCAAAGTAGCTTTAGCCAATAGACACCGTTAGGTGGCTGCTAGAGACCTAGCTACTTCAAAGAAGTCTCAATTATAAGCGTATTCTCATAACTTTACGTCAAATAGAAATGACTTTTCAAAGTAGTATGGGTACAAGAAGTATACTATACTTCTTGTACAGGAAAAGAGTTGAGACCATAGGCTCAACTTTTAGCCATGAGACCGAAGGTCTGCTGGCATCCTATTACTACTTTACGAAAAGTCATAAACGATGAAATTTCTCTTATGAAATCCATTTAAGCAGAAAAGACTTCTAGCAGTAGCTGAGTACTATAATCCTTCATGGATTATAGTACAGGAAAAATTGAGACCAAGGCTCAATTTTTAGCTATGAAGATACCGTTAGGTGGCTGCTAGCGTCCTAGCTACTTCAAAGAAGTCTAATTCAAATTTCTATTCCGGATATAAATAACCGTAATCTTTTTGTCCTCCAATTCGACCAAATGGCCAAATTGTAAAGACTGCTTTACCTTCAATTGCTGAACGATCAATAAAAACCAATCATTCGACTATCTTTAGAAACTCCACGATTATCCCCTAAAACAAAATACTTTCCTTCAGGAACCTTAGATTCACCAGTAAGACTCTCTAAAGTAAAATCATCGATAAAAACCGTTTGTTTTGCCAATGCTTTCAGTATTGATAAAAGGTTGGTCCACTTTTTCCATTAATACAAAAGTACTCCTCTTCATTTCTACTGTATCACCAGGCATCCCAATAACACGTTTAATATATTCGACATTTTCATCTGGAGCCTTAGGATAACAACATCAAATCGATGAATATCTCAACTTTAGATAACATCATTCGATCACCATTGCAATGTTGGATACATTGAAGCACCACTCACTGTAAAGGTCTTCCAAGGAAGAAATACACTCCCCCTACAATGATGAATGCTACTATAAATGACCAAATCCAAGACCAAATAATAGACAATATAGAAGGTTTATATTCATACTCATCTTCATAACTCATTTAAAATCTCTCCTTATCATTCAGAATATAAATAAGAGTAATTTGTTTGACCACCAATACGATTTAATGGCCAAATCGTAAAGACTGCTTTCCTTCAATTGCAGAGCGTTCAATAAATCCAATCATTCGACTATCTCTTGAAACTCCACGATTATCCCCCATTACAAAAATATTTTCCTTCAGGTACTTTTTGATTCTCCAGTTAATTCTTGCAATGTAAAATCATCAATATAGACGGTTTTTATTGACGAGTATTTCTGTATTAATAAATGGATTTGGTCCACTACTTGACCATTAATATATAATTTGCCATCTTTAACTTCAATTGTATCACCTGGCATTCCAATCACTCGTTTAATATATTCTTTATCTTGATCAGGTGCATGTAATACGACAACATCAAATCGATGAATATCCCCCAATTTTGACATAAACATGCGATCTGAATCATGTAGTGTTGGATACATCGATTGTCCACTAACCGTAAAAGGTTTTCCAACAAATACAAATAATAAAGCTAATATCGTAAAATGATACAGGGCAAAGGAGGGCAAACCAACTCAGTAATTCTTCCCATATTGTTGGCTTAGGAAGTTTTCTTTTACGCATATTACGAGGAATAAATGAACTAACTTCTTCCATTTTAAGACCTCCATTCTATTTTAATAATTCTTTTGCTGTTTGATACTGTGTATCATTTTGTTGAATTAATTCTCTGACACTATTCTATTAATTTTTGGAGCAGTCTCTTCATCAACTTCTCCTGTTGCAGTTAATCCTTCTTTTTGTTGATAGGCTTTTTACTGCATTTTTGTAGCTTCATCAAAAATAACCATCTGCCGTAACAGAATATCCTAATCCTTTTAAAAATCGTCTCAACAGAAAGTACATTTTGTGAAACTGAGCCTACTCTTTAATGTTTCTCTTGCATCGATAATTTTTAGAAATGCATAATCAGGTAACTCACTTCTCTCGTTGGAGTGACTCCTCTTTATGAATCCAATTTCCCTTTGAGTTATCCATTTAGCATCTCGTATATTTTAACTCACTATTATCAGTAATATCGGACGACACTTTGTACAGTACCTTTACCATAAGTTTTGTTCCTACATTTGTCCTCCAGCACCTTCTTTAATAGCTGCTGCTAAAATTTCAGAAGCCACTTGCACTTCCTTCATTTACTAGAAGAACATATGGCTGAGTAATTTTGAATTCACCAATGGATGAAGAAGCTTTATAGATCTCCAAATCTATCTTCTCACTTGAACAATTGGCTCACCATCTTTTAAAAACATATTGGCAACTTTATAAGCTTTGATCTAAAAGACCGCCAGGATTGTATCGTACATCGAATACAAAAAGATTTTGCACCTTTTTCAGTTAAATCTTTCACTGCTTTTTCTAATTCTTCAGCAGTATTTTTGCAAAACAGTAATGCGAACATGACCAATTGATGCATCCTCTTTATCTAAATTCAGCTTTTACTATTAATGGCAATGCTAGCTCTTGTTAATTTAACTTCTAAAGAAGTGCCTGCACGTTCAATGGTTAAAACAACATCTGTTCCAACTTCTCCACGTACTTTTTGACAACTTCAGAAATGGTCTTACCAGTCATATCTTCGCCATTAACTTTTTGTAATTACATCATCTGCTTGAAGGCCTACTTGCTGTGAAGGACTTCCTTCCATTGTTGTACTGATTACTACTCGACTTTTGATCTGATTTTAATTGGCACCAATTCCCACCGAAATGCTCCATTGACTGTTTCATCTAATTGTGCTGTCTCATCATTTACTAAATAAGTAGTATAAGGATCGCAACTGATTCAGCTATCTTTTTAAAGCAGCTCTTGAATTAATTGTTCACTTGTAACATCTCTTATCTAAATAATTTTGTAAATAATAAAATACTTTTTCTCAATTTGAAAAATTTCATTCTTTTTAAATATACCAAATGCTAATTTGTTATCTGCTTTTTGCAGTTGTGCATCACTAATGCAACTGTTACTGAAATGAGTATTGTAGCAATGTAATGAAACGATAAAAACCCATACTCTAATTCCTTTTTAGGTTTATTAACAACTTTTTCTTGATTTTCTTCCATATATTTTTACCTATACATATTAACCTTTATGAACTGTTTCTAAAGCAACTCCATCATTTCTCATTAAATGTTTTTCACGCTCTTCAGCAGTTGTTTCTTCACCCTGTTAAAATATGATCACTAATTGTTACAATGACAGAGCTTGTTTTTATGTTGTGCACGCTAATGCATAAAGTTTGAGCAGCTTCATTTCCAATGGCAAGTATGCGCCATATTCTCTGTAATTTTTGTTTATTTAATTCAGCATTATAGAAACGATCTGAAGATAAAAATATTTCCAACGTGAACAGTTGCACCACGTTCTTTTTGCTAAATGATACGCTTTTATCTAATAAATCAAATGAAGCTAGGCTAAAAGTTTACTTGTCCCTTGGAAAATATTTGTAATAATTGATGAATCCGTTGTAGCTCCTTGAGCTCATACTGATATCACGAACATTTACATCAGGTTGAATTGAACCAGCTGAACCAATACGAATAATTTTTCTACCCAAATTCAGTGTATAATTCATTAGCATAAATCATCATTGACGGAATACCCTATTCCACTACCTTGAACAGATACTCGTTGTCCTTTGTATAAACCTGTATATCCAAACATATTTCTTACACTGTTATATTGTTCTACATCAGTTAAATAATGTTCTGCAATGTATTTTGAAATGAAGTGGATCTCCAGCATTACTACTACCTCTGCGATTTGTCCTTTTTGTTGCATTAATATGTACACTCATGTGTAATCTCCTAACTGTCTTATAGACTTTTTAAATTTTTCACTGTAGATATTCTACTATATTGTCATTAGAAATTGAAAATAGAAAATAAATTCATTCGATTTTTAAATTAATGCTTTAATCGTACTTCCTTCATGAATTCCTGATAAATTTAATAAGAAATACTGTTTCTCAGTATTTAATTGGAACCATTCAGGAAATTCTATTTGTTGTAATCTTCCTAAAGCTAAAAATACTGGTAAAGAGAAACCTCCTAATTGAACAGACTGTATTTTAATTGTATAGCTCCTTCTTCGGTTACATATGGTACAGTTGTCATTTTATAAGGAAGCAGTTACTAACGCATTAGCATCTCCAGTACTGAATGACTGAGATCATTCATCACAAAGTTTGGAAAATTTAGATTTTCTACTTGATTCTTTTGAAACAATTTCTAAAATATTTTTGAATTTCATTTTACTTAATGTGACTTCCATCCAATTCTCTCCTTGCTCTACAATTGACGTTGTTGAAAACTTGATGTTTAGATCGACTCGGAATTAATGTAGAAACAATTACAAATAGATTGATTGTAATTAGAACAATAAAAAGCGATCTTCCAATCATTTCTCTTCTTTTTAGTTCTTCTTAATGGTGTCATTCTATCACCTCTTTCATATTTATGAAAGCTATTATACTAAAGTTAATTCTAACTTCTAAAAAGAAACGCTTGGAATACATTATTTCCTAAAAACTTTCCTTTATGAGTTAACGCAATTCCTTCTAGTTACATTGGATCAATTCCTGTTCTAACAGCTCCTCAATAATTTCTTGATAAATATCATTGATATTTCTTCCAAATCTTCTCTTAAATTCAAGATTAGAAACACCAGACATTTTTCTTAATCCTAAAAACATAAATTCTTCGATTTGAGATTTTACTTAATACATCCTTTTGTAAAATTGGAAGTTCAAAATTCTCGTAATGGTTCTAAATAATGCTGAATGGGACCACAATTTTTGATAGCGTTCTTGATTTAAATAACCATGAGCACCAGTACCAAATCCAAATACTCATCTGCTTTCCAATAATGTAAATACGTTCCAGACTCAAAACCTGGAAGTGCATATTACTTATTTCATAATGATGCCGTCCAAAACTTTCCATAGAATCCATGGCTAATTGAAACATATCTGCTTCTTCATCTTGAGTTGGCAAAGAAGTTTTTCCTTGTCTCATTAAATTATAAAAACGGTCTTTTTGTTCTAAAATTAAAGAATAAATTGAATAATGTGGTAAATCTAAATCCATTACTATTTTTAAACTATCTTCGAAATCTTGAATCGTTTGTTGAGGCAGTCTAAAAATTAAATCAATACTGATATTCTCAAATCCTAGTTTTTCGAGCATTTCCTATGCTTTCTAAAACTGTCTTTTTACTATGTTTTCGTCCAATAATAATTCATCATTAAAAGATTGAACTCCCATACTACTGGGTTAACCCTATACTCTTTCATTACTTTCTAACCGTTCCATTTGCCCATCATCTGGATTTAATTCCATTGTAAATTCGCAATTCTTTCTCTAGTGGTAAATAGCGATGAATTCTTTCAAATAATGTTGCTAATTGCTAGGCGTTAAAGTCGAAGGTGTTCCTCCCCCGATATATAAAGTCTCTAAAAGGAGAGATGGGATGAGCCTTTGCTCGTAATTGCATTTCTCTTACTAATAAATCAACATAGTTCATCAACCAGGTTGCCCCTCAATAAATACCTTATTAAAATCGCAATAATAGCAAATATGAGAACAAAAATGGAATATGAATATAAGCTGCTCTTACCATGTCTCATTTGTTTCTCCTATTCTTTGGTTTATTTTCCCGAATTTGTTGAATCACTGCTTCATCTGGAGTGATATATGTATTTTGTTGTCCTTCATACACAACAAATCCTGGCTTAGATCCATTTGGTTTTCTAATTTTTGAAACAGAAACATAGTCCACAGGAACAGTTGCTGAATGACTGTATTTAGAATAGTACGCTGCTAATATAGCTGCGTTGTCCAATTGTTTCATCACTTGGACTTTGCATGATTCTACAACTAACGTGTGATCCAGAATATTTTGCGCATGTAACCATAAATATTCCTTGGATTGTTTAATGTTAAGGTATCATTTTGCAAATTATTTCACACCACTAAAATCTCTTGTACCATCATTTTGAGTAAAAACATATGGTTTTTGAAGGTTTTATTTTTGCTTTCCTTTTTCATAGCGAACGCTTTTACGTAACCACCTGCTACTAATTCTTCAGCGAATAATTTCTAAGTTTTGCATCTGCTTCTTCAATTTGATATAGTACTTGTTCTACATTGAATCTCTTTGATGAGTAACTTCCTGTTGTTTTTCAATATGCTCAATTGAATTTCTTAATTTTTGATATTTTTAAAAATAAGCTTGAGCGTTTTGAGAAGGTGTCAACCATGTAGATAATTGAATCGTCAGTAATTCATTATTATCGTACATATTCTCCACTTGAATTTCAGTTTGACCTTTTCTCATTTGAGTACAGGCAAGTAATAACTCCCCTTTTAATACGGTATTGTTCAGCTTTTCACTCTTTTGTAAATCTTCTTCAAATTTAACCAATTTTTTCTCGATTTTTCTTCAATTCTGATTTCAACATTTGAAGTAATTCCCTGCCAACTGTTGAATTTTTCTCTTCTTGAACTTTATGAACATAATGAGGCAGTTAATAATTCAGATAATGTTTCAAACGATTGATTTCTCTGTACTTTTGGAATGAATAATAAGGACAAACTGTGAAATAGCTTTTTCCATTTGAAAGTTTTGCTAAAAGTAGGCATTGGCTTTTCATTATTTTTGTGCTAAAACTTCCATAAACTCTCAGCAATCGTCTCACTCAAACATCATGGAACGTTCGACAATCTCATCGGCTGTTAGATGTACTCATCCCTTGTACAAGACACATTAATGATTCTTTGCAAAGAGAATCTTCACCTAATCCCTTTGTTAATCTAGCATCTAGTCTCAAATAACGTCATTTCAAATGGGTTCATTTTTGTTTGATGAGAGTAATTGATAAGTAGCACCTATGGTTGTAATGTACGATACGTATTTTTGACTTAATGAATTCGTTTTAAACAATCAATAATTTGATGGTTTCTTCGATCCACTAAGAAAACATTACTATGTTTTCCCACTCATTTCAAGTGTCAAACGCCATTTTGCTTCATCTCCAAGTTCATCCCTTGTATCCACGTCTAAAATGAATAATTGGTCAGCTCCAACTTGAGTAAAATCTTGAATAATCGCTCCTTCAAGATATTTCTCAAAATCATACAAAAATTAGGAGCAATTTCAGGATTATCGCCTTTTTCTGTAATAAATTGGAAACGTGCCATCATGGGATGAGCACATAATAATAGTAAGTAGTTTTACGATTGGAACGAATCGTTAATTGAATTTCATAAGGGAAGAGGCTGATGAATTTTACTAATTCTCCCTCCAACAATTTCTTTAGAAACTTCATCCGTCATCCATTTTGTAAATAAACCATCAAATGTCATAAGTTCCTCCATATAGATAAAATAGATTTGAATTTATCTAATTATAAATCCAAATCTATTATATTTTGTATCGTCGTTAGATTAGATTTTACTGTTAAACTCTACTCTATTGTAACGATTTTTAGAAAAATTTATCTACTGATATGATAAGAAAGCATAGAAGACACATACAATTAGCTTTTATCTTAATGTAGCTACGGCTGCATAGCAGCTCCTCGCATAGCGAGTCTCATTACTAAAAATCGAGCCTTGGTCTCGATTTAGGCATGAAACACAGAGCTGTTTCATGCCAGTCCTCTTGCTACTAGAGAAAAAGCCATATTTTATATTTTTATTTTGCTAATAATTTTTGCAATTTTCAATAATGACATCACGTGCTTTTTCCATTGATTCTACAGCGACGAATTCGTAACGTCCGTGGAAGTTTTTCTCCACCTGCAAAAAAATGTTTGGCGTTGGTAAGCCCATAAATGAAATTTTAGAACCATCTGTCCACCACGAATTGGTTCAATAATTGGCGTAATTGATAAGTTTTTCCATTGCTTTTTTTGAGCAACTTCACAGCTCTAAAAGTCTTTTTCAATAATTTTCAGCCATATTGTAATATTGATCTTTCATATCAATTGAAATGCGATTACTATCTAATGATGCGTTTAGTCGATCTGCAACTAATTGTAAATAAGCTTTTTCGCTTCCAAATAATGTTACGATCATGGTCACGAATAATATAGACTAATTTTTGCTTCTTCTACGACACCATTAGCATACATCAAGTGATAGAATCCTTCACGTCCAGAAGTATGTTCTGGTACTTCAAATTCAGGTAAAGCATTTTTGGAATTGACGAGCAATTTCTAAAGGAATTCACCATTGTATCTTTGCAGTTCCTGGGTGAACATTTTTCCCTTGGATTGTAATTTCAGCTTGAGCAGCATTGAAACTTTCGTATTCTAATTCTCCTACTGGGCCTCCATCCATTGTATAGGCAAAGTCACAGTCAAATTCTTCCACATCAAATAAATCAGCACCACGTCCAATTTCTTCGTCTGGACCAAATGCTACATGAATTTTTCCGTGTTCGATTTCAGGATGAGCTAATAAGTATGCACCTGCAGTAACAATTTCACTAACACCTGCTTTATCGTCAGCTCCCTAATAATGTTGTACCATCTGTTGTAATTAATGTTTTTCCTACATAATTTTTAAATTTGGAAAATCTTTTGGAGATAAAAACAAATTTACCTTCTTTATCTAATACAATAGCTTCTCCATCATAATTTTCATGGAATTGAGGTTTGTACATTACGAGCTTCAAAAATCAGCTGTATCTACGTGAGCAATAAAATCCAACAACTGGTACTTCTTTTTGTAGTTGTAGCTGGAATTGTTGCCGTTACGAAGCTATTTTAGGATTTAATCTTACATCTTGATATCCTAATGCTACTAATTCTTCTACTAAGTCTTTTTAAAAACTCTGTTTGACTTGGTGTTGATGGAACAGTTGTGCATGCTTCATCTGAACGAGTCTCTTTTTACATAACGAATAAAACGATCAATTAATTGATTTGGCATATTACATTCCTACTTTCTTATAAAAATTCAAATGGATCTGTATCAATCTTACTTTTAATCACTGATACATTCCAATTTTCTTCTTGATTCCATTGTACAAAGCCAGTTTGCTAATTTTTCAATACAAACGACTTCAATATGATGTCCCTGCATCCACTAATAACATCTAGTGATTCTTGAATATCATGAGCCACATGATACGTAATGTCACCTGTTACAAATGCATCTGCCCCTTTACCTACAGCAGCCTGGTAAAAACTTCCACCAGAACCTCCTAGAAACGGCAACTTTACGAATCTTATCTATCGAACGATTTCGTGGGTGACAAAAACGTAATCCTTTTAATTGGAATTTGATTTTGTACATAAGTGACAAATTCTTCGACAGATAATGGTTCAGATAATTGCCCAATTCTGTCCAATTCCTAGTGTTTTTGCATCATTTTCTAATGTCCAAACTTCATAGCTGGAACTTCATAAGGATGACTTGCTTTCATAGCAGTAATAGCATCCACTTGATTTTTCATAACAGATAACCTCTACTTTTTCCTCTGCTACTTCTTCTGCTTGATTCACTTGTCCAATTGCAGGATTTGCTCCTTCAGTTGGTGTAAAACGTCCCACTCCACTAGTTGTAAAACTACATTCCTTGTAACAATCACCAATTTGTCCTGCTCCTGCTTCATGCATCGCTTGTCGAACCATACTTGCTTGTTCTTTAGGTACGAACACGGCAATTTTTCATTTGATGAAGTTTTCTGTTGGAGATAGTACTCTACTTTTTCTAATTGTAGGACTTCACTTAACCAATCATTGACTCCAGTTTGAAACAACATCCAAGTTTGTATGAGCGCATAAATTGCAATATCATGCTTTAAAATTTCTTGATACATTTTATGTTGCGGGTTTGTTAAATCAAATTGTTGTACCGGTCTAAAAATTGGTGGATGATGCGCTATTATTAAATCAACATTTTTCAATCGCTTCTTGAATGATTGAAGGACGAATATCTAAAGTCGTCATCACTACTCGAACTTCTTGATTCCAATCCCCAAAAATGTAAGCCAATTGGGTCTTTTTCCCATTGCTAAAGACTTGGAACTCTTTGTTCAAATTTACGGATAATTTCTCTAACAGTTGGCATTGTCAATCAATCCTTTCAATTCAAGATATTGATGGTTAAATGTTTCTACTTTTTCAGTTGGAACTTCTTTGCTCTGTTTCAATTGCGCTAAAATTTCTTCGATTTTACGTAATTGTCGTTCCCATTTACGAATCACTAACTCCGTTGGATTCTCTATTAATTTTTGGACCGAATTTAATTTGCGTTGCTGTTAATGGGACACTCTGTTCTCTTTTTTTCAGCTACAATAATTTCATATAAACGATGATGATCTTCCACTACAACTTCTTCTAAAATTTCATAGTGATGGTCCACTAACCACTGTCTTAATAAATGTTCTGCAACATTTGGCTGCAACACTAATTTCTCATTGACCCGTTAAAGTTCCATTTACTCGACCTTGTTCTAAAAATACGAGCAATCAATTCTCCGCCCATTCCACAAATAGAAATGGCTGTAACTTCATCTTCAGAAGTAACGACATCTAAAAACCGTCACCTAAACGAACAGATATTTTATCGTTTTAAAACATAATCTTGAACGGTTTGCTGTTGCAGACTCGTAAAGGGCCTTTAACCACTTCACCGGCAATTGCATTAGTGATCAATCCGTGCTGAATGGCATACACCGGTAAATAAGCATGATCAGAACCAACATCACATAATAATGTCACCCTTCTAAAAAAAGAAGCAACGGTTTTTAGTCTTGGACCCTAATTCTACCGACATTTCTTACTCCTTTCTTTCCACTAGGAAATAAATAAAACTTTTACACCAATACTCTTTAAATACGCAACTGTTTTCAGCATCAGCGGAATAATCTGTAATCAAATGCGTAATCATGGAACAATCTGCCGTATGGAAATTGGATTCTCTTCCAACTTTAGCTCCTTCAGCTACAATGATTTTAGGACCATTTGTGCGCTCTAAAATGACACGATTTACCGCAGTTTCAGGTAATGCTACAGTTGTAATTCCATTTTTTTATTAATACCACCCACTCCTAAAAAAGCAAATATTCGCACGTGCTTTTTGAAAAAGAGTTAATGGCAAAATCTCCAACTAAAGATTTCTTTTTGCTCGAAAAATTTCTCCTCCACTTAAAACAATAGAGGCTTTTGAGGAGGCCTTTTTTAAAAATAGAACGTCCATTATTCGTTAATATCGTTACATTCTCGTCTGCTAAATAATTCAATAATAAAAAGGCTGTCGAACCGGAATTAATAAAGACCATATCATGTTCTCGAACTAAGCCAGAAGCTCTACGTGCAATATTTTTTCTTAGTAGAATTATATTGTTTTTTTGATCAATATTTTTCTTTTTCAATTTTACCTGAAATATATTTTTGCTCCACCATAAAAATCGTTCAATCAGTCCTTGATCTTCAAAACGTTGTAAATCTCTACGGATTGTAATTTCAGAAACTTCTAATCTAGCAGATAATTCTTCCACAGATAATTGCCTATGTTCCTGTAATAATTTCAAAAATTTCTTGTTGTCTCTTAAAACAACACCTTTTGCTATTTTTTTCACTAGTATTCGTTCCTTTTTTCTCTATGAAGAACAGAGGAGAAGCCTTCATTAACGACTTCTCCATTGTTCATTGATTTTAGCGAATTTTTAATGATAATTCTTGTAATTGTTGTTCAGATACTGGACTTGGTGCTTGTGTCATTGTATCCATTGCTGAACCGTTTTTAGGAATGCAATCACTTCACGGATGTTATCTTCTCCAGCTAATAACATAACTAAACGGTCTAATCCTAATGCAATTCCTCCATGTGGTGGGAATCCATAATCTAATGCATCCATTAAGAATCCAAATTGTTCTTGTGCAGATTCTTTTGTGAATCCTAATACATTAAACATTGCTTCTTGCATGTCTCTTCTATAAATTCTTAATGAACCTCCACCTAATTCATATCCATTTAATACAATATCATAAGCTTGAGCTTTAGCTGCTGCTGGATCTTCTAATAAAAGCATTGAAATCTTCATTTACTGGACGAGTAAATGGATGGTGCATTGCATACATAACGATTTGCATCTTCGTCATATTCTAGTAATGGCCAATCAACAACCCATAAGAAAGTGAATTTAGATTGATCAATTAATTCATGTTTTTCTACCGAAGTGTAAACGTAATTCAGATAATGATTGAGCTACAACACTTGGTTTTATCCGCACAGAAGAAGATAATATCTCCAACTTCTGCATCTAATCGTTCTCTTAATGCTGTTTCTTGATTTACTAAGAATTTAGCGATTGGTCCCTTTTTAGACCATCTTCTTCAACTTTCAACCAAGCTAATCCTTTTTGCACCGTATTTAGCAACAAATTGTGCTAAGCTATCTGCATCTTTACGTGAATATTCATCTGCTAATCCTTTTAAGTTTAATGCTTTAACATGTCCACCATTTTCAACAACTGTACTGAACACTTTTAAGTCAGAATCTTTTACAATATCTGCTACATCAATTAATTCTAATACAAAAACGAGTATCTGGTTTATCATTACCCATAACGGCTCATTGCTTCAGCAAATGAAAGACGTGGGAATGGAGTTGTTACTTCTACTCCTAATGTATCTTTCATCACTTTTTTCAATAAACCTTCCATCATTTCTTGAATTTCTTCCAGCTGATAAGAAGCTTTGTTTCAATATCGACTTGTGCAAATTCAGGTTGACGGTCTCCACGTAAATCTTCGTCACGGAAACAACGAACGATTTGATAGTAACGGTCTAATCCTCCACCCATTAATAATTGTTTAAATGTTTGTGGTGATTGTGGTAAAGCATAGAAACTTCCTTCATGTACACGAGAAGGTACTAAATAGTCACGAGCGCCTTCTGGAGTTGATTTTTGCTAAGTATGGGTTTCTACATCGATAAATCCTTCAGTATCTAAATATTCACGAATTGCACGAGTTGTTTTATGACGTAAACGTAAGTTTTCTAATACAGGTTTACGACGCATATCTAAATAACGATATTTCATACGTAATTCATCTGAAGCTACTTTGTCATCTTCAATGTAAATTGGTGGAGTTTTAGCTTTTTGCTAATAATTCAACATCATGTACTTCTAATTCCATTGTACCCGTTTTTAAGTTTGGATTTGTTAATCCTTCTCCACGTAAAGCAACAGTACCTGTTACTTCAATAACATATTCTGAACGTAATGTGTCCGCAATTTCAAAAGCTGCTTGGTTATGTTGTGGGTTAAATACCACTTGCATTACGCCTTCACGGTCACGTAAGTCGATAAAAAAATAACTCCTCCATGGTCACGACGTTTTTGTACCCAACCATGTAATGTAATTTCTTTTCCTACTAATTCTTCTGTTACTAATCCACAATAGACTGTTCTTTTTTCATATAAACCCTACTTTCTATTTTTCCAAAATATTCATCAATTGCTGTTGTATCCATTGTTGCTTGACGGAATATACTATCAAAATCTTGATATACATCTTCTAAGTCAACTTTTACTTCTTTACCAGTGCTCATTACTTTTAGTGGAACTTGACGACTACTAACTCTTCTTCTCCTAATGTAATCACAACTTTTTGCTCCATATTTTTGAGCATTTTTAAATTGAGGTTTTTGCTTTTCTACCGAAGAAATCACGATCCACAGAATAACCTGTTGACGTAGTGAGATAGAAAGTTTTAATACTTCCTCTTCCGTTTCTTCCCTAAACCAACAATATAAGCATCTAATTCTTGTAAAGTCAGGAATTTCTACTTGTTCATCTTTCATTAATAACACAAGTCTTTTCCATTCCTAATCCAAATCCAGAATCCCTGGTGTTTCTGGTCCGTCTAATTCTTGAACAAGACCATCATAACGACCTCCACCACAAATCGTCGTTTTAGCACCAAATGATTTTGAATCCGTCATAATTTCAAAAATCGTATCTTGATAATAATCTAATCCACGAACCATTGTTTCATCAATTTCAAATGGAATATCTAAAGCTGTTTAGGTATTTGTTTGCACCTTTTTCAAAGTGACTACGTAGCTTCATCAGATAAAAATTCTAAAATACGTGGGTGCATTTTTTACGATTTCGATATCACGTTTATCTTTACTATCTAATACACGTAACGGATTTTTGTGAAGACGATTTTTAGAATCTTCACTCAATTCTTCAGTAAATGGTTCTAAATAATCAATTAAAAGCTTGGCGGTATGCAATACGGTCTGCAGTTTTTCCAAGTGAATTAATGACTAAACGCATATTTGATAGTCCAAGTTCTTTTAATAAATCCCATGCCATTGCAATTGTCTCAACATCTGTTGCTGGATTTGTTGAACCGAAATACTTCAACACCTAATTGGTGGAATTGTCTTAAACGTCCTGATTGTGGACGTTCATAACGGAACATTGGTAGCCATGTAATAAACTTTATAAGGTTTCTTATGTTCTGGTCCAAATAATTTATTTTCTACATACGCACGAACGATAGCTGCTGTTCCTTCTGGACGTAATGTAATATGACGATCACCTTTATCATAAAAAGTCATACATTTCTTTTAGAAACGATATCCGAGTATCACCCACCTCTACTAAATAATTCATAGCTTTTCAAACATTGGTGTACGCATTTCTTCAAATTGATAATCACCTAAAATAATGCGAGCTGTTTCTTCAATATAATGCCAGATTTTTATTTCCTCTGGTAATAAATCGGCTGTTCCTTTTTGGTTTTTGAATCATTTTATCCCTACTTTCTATGTATAAAATATGTGTAAAAATCCTGACTCAAATGAATGAGTCAGGACGATTATTCGTGGTACCACCTAAATTTGAATAGAGTCTTTCCCTCTATTCCTCTACTAAATAACGGCTCTTTTGCCGGAATAACTGCATTATTCTCCTCCAGAGTGTCTTTCAATTCTTTCAGTCTTATGAGAAACTTTTCAGCCTTGATTTCCTCTCTAATTGCTGTGAATCTACTTAGCTCCTTCATTGGATTTCCTATGAAATTGATACTAATTTACTAAAAAGTTAACTATTTGTCAAAGTAATGTGAATAGAAATATTAAATTTTGATGATAACTCTTATTTTTCATGTATGATACAACTCAATTTTTTAGTTCTCTACTAAATCTATTGTTTCCATCAATTGACCCTCTTTTAACACAATAACATTCGAACAAATCGCTTCAATTAATGTCTGATTATGACTAATCAATACTATGGTCATATTAGTTTCTTCTTGAACTTTTTGTAACACTTTTATAACTTTTTCCTGATTTACATCATCTAGTGAACTTGTTATTTCATCACAAATCAAGCATTCTGGTTTGTGCTAAAATAGCCCTTGCAATAGCACAGCGTTGACATTGTCCTCCAGATAATTGATAAGGATATTTTTTTCTAACCAATCGAATTCTAACTCTAGTTTTATAAATAAATTCCTGTATCATTTGAATCCGTTCTGGACGTATTCTTTATTTTTCGCATAAATCTTAACGGTTCTTCTAAGCTTTTTCAATATCGTTTGATTCGGATTAAAAAGCTAATAAACTATTTTTGGAATAAATATTGAACTCTTCTGTAATAGCTTTGTTTTTCATGACCAATACTTCTCTTAATTCTTTTTCTTCAATTTTGATATTACCTTCATATGGAATAAAAGCCAGATAAAATCTTTTGCAAGAGTTGTCTTCCCTGCTCCTGAATGTCCGATGATTCCTGTTACTTCATATTTTTGGAATATCAAGTGTAAGATTTTGAAGAATAACATCCTCATCTTTATAATGATTTCGTTACATTTTCAATTGAAAGAATACTTCTTTTTTTGTTCACCATGTTCTCGAACAAAGGAATATTTTTCTTGTAACACTTTCTTTTTCTACAAAATGACCCTCTTCTAAAGTCAACACTTTTTGTACAAAATTGATACGCTAACTCTCGTTGATGCGTCACCATAATCGTTGCAGTATGATATTGCTTTTGCAAGATTAACAATTAATTGCATCATCTCCATTTGCAAAGGAGCATCTAAAGCACTAAAAGGGTTCATCAGCAATCATTAATTTTCGGCTGATTGATAAAATGCCATTACAATCATCACTCTTTGTAGCATTCCTCCAGATAACTCATGCAGGATATAATTGCAATACTTTTTCTTCTAATTGAACCATTTTTAGAGTTTCTATCATTTGTTTGATGATTGGGTTGTACCATTAATTCTTCCAACTGTTGTCCAATTGTAAATAAAGGGATCCAAACTATATTGTCCATTTTTGAAAAATGATTCCAATATCCTGCCTCAAATATTCTCTTCTCTTTTTACTAGATAAGGTCAACCAGTTTTCTTCTAAAAACTTCATTTCACTTGCATTCATCATTACCTTTTGATGAATATTACCAAGTATACATTCTAAAAATGTCGATTTTCCAATACCCAGACTCTCCCAATAATTCCAATGACTTCTCCTTCTTTCAATGGAAAAGTCTAAATCTTTTGAGGACTACTTCCTGTCCATATGAAGCATTTAATTGTTTGACTTCAAAAATTGTTTTTTCCCATTAGTCTTTTTACCAATTTATTCGTAATATGATAAAAATCAGATGGAGAAAGTTCAAAATGATGAATATAGTTGTTCATTGCTCCATGTAGAATTAACAAATCCAATGTAATCGACAATTGCTTCGTCTTTTGCATAATCTTGAATTTCTGCGACTTCACTACGGATTTTAGCTGAATCTACTTCATGACCTAAGGTAGAAATTTTTTCATCTAACCATGAGTCTGCATTTTTTCACATAGTTTAAAAGCTCCATCACTAGATAAAGTTGCTGCTAGGAAGTAGTGAGGGTCTCCCTGTTGGCAATGTTAATGCTGAAGCTAATGCAATGTCATAATCTAATTGATTTAATCCATCAACTTTTTCTTGAATATCAATTTTTCAAATCAATCCCTAATTGTTTTGAATTGTTGTTGCAGTGCTGTAGCAATTTTTTCATTGGCTAATCTCTTATAAGTTTTTAGAACAATTTGTAATGGTTCATTTTGAGCATTCACTAAAAATACCATCTGCATTTTTTTGTTTGATAGCCAGCTTCTTCTAATAATTTAGTCGTCATTTCTGGTTGGTATTGTTTATTTAGCAAATGTACCACTTGAATAAATACTTGAATCTAAAAAGGCACCGTCTGCAGGAGTGACATGACCTTTTTAAGAAGTCTTGTGTCAATTCTTGTTTATTAATCGCATGTAAAATAGCTTGACGAACTTTTTTATCTTGTAATCTTGCTTTATTCAATTCTAAATGGTACGTTCTTGTACTTGGTTGATTATATACTTGAACAGAAGAATCTTTTTTTAATGAATCTGCTACATCATCATTTAAATCTAATCCACCATCAACTTCTTTTGATTTAATCGCTAATTCCAATGTTTTTTTGATCTGGAATTAATTGATAATGAACTTCTTTAATCGATGCATTACCATCCCAATAATGAGTGGAAGCCATTAATGAAATGGAATCATTTGGTTTTAAATTCTGTCACTTCATAAGGGCCCTGTTCCTATAATTTTGTCGGTACTTGTTACATCTACAATAGCTGTTTTTAGCATCCACTAATTCATGAATAAATTGAGGACTCAGTTTTTCAGTATGAACTGTAAAAGTTAATGAATCATTAGCTGTATAAGTAGCTGTTTTAAAAAAATTTTTACCTGACTTATGATTTTTCTCCTACTCTTTGAAGGCTAGCAATCACCTGCATCACTAGTCACAGGTTTTCCCATTTGAAAAAGTAAGTTTTTCTTTTTAAATGAATTTCCATGTTTGATCATCAATTTTTCTTATATGAGGATGCTAACCATGGTTCTACATCAAAAGTCCTTTGTTAAACGGAATAATGTTTCCCCAATTCCAAAACGAATCGTATACCAACCTTCCCAATCTTTTTGCTGGGTCAATTCCGGCTGTGAATTGAGAATATCCAATTTTAAAAGTTGAATTTTTGGCTACTTTCTTGTTGTTGTGAGGTTGGCTGTACAGGTGCACATCCCACTAATACTACTGCTGCAATGGTTAATAACATATTTTTTAATTTCATCATGATCTCCCTTTCTGTTGAATCCAATTATGAATTCCGTTAAACATAATAATCGTTATCGTAATCGCAAAGTCCTGGAGCAATCATTAACCATGGTGCTTGTTCAAACGATAATCTTCCCTCATTTAACATTGTTCCCCATTCTGGTTGAGGAACTTTTACTCCTATTCCTAAAAAGATAAAGTTGCTAAACTTAAGATAGTACTCGAAATATTGACGATCATATACGTCACTAATGGTCGTTGAATATTTTTTTAAAATCGTCATCATCCGATACCATAATGGAGCTCCTTGCATATACATTACGGTGACATATTCTCGAACTTTTAATTTTACGAATTTCTCCTCTTGTTAATTTGGCATAATACGGTAAATAACTTATTACAAGAGCGATGACGCCATTTCTTAATCCCTCCACCTAATACTCCAGCTACCGTAATGGCTATGAGTAAACTAGGAATAGCTAATAAAATATCTAACATACTTGTTACGATTCTGTCGATCCATCCACCAAAAGACTCCCTGCTAGTCCTCCTAGAAGAATACCGCCTAAATAAGATAATCCAACAATGAACAGAGAAGCTCCAATTGAATATCTAGCTCCTACAATCACTCGAATAAAAAAACATCTCGTCCAAAAATCATCCGTACCAAAACCAATGACGAGAACTTGGTGGACTTAACAAATCATTGGCATTCATCGTTTCGTAGTTTAACAATAAAGTACTCCACAATAGTAATGCAACTACTAAAAATAATAATTCCAATTCTCCATTTTTCCCTTTTTTATCATGGCAAATCACCGCCTTTTAATACGGATATCTGTCCAATTTTGTAATCCATCAGAAATTTGAGTGAGCACTAAATATAAAAAAAGCTAATAGAAACTACAATCATTTGCACGAGTGGATAATCTCTCGAACTAATACTATCCATTAATAACTTCCCAATTCCTGGCCAATAGAAAATGGTTTCTACTACAACGACACCCGCCATTAAAGAAGCAAACGATAATAAGATAATGGTTACCATCGTAGGAAATATTTTTTTCAATAAATGTCGTTGAAAGATTTTTGGACTCTTCCATTCCACGGTAATAAAGCACTTTAACATATTCCTGTTGTAATTCTTGTTCTAACAACGCTGAAAAATTGTTGAATAAATTTTGCACTTACTGGAATAACAAGCGTCAGAATCGGTAACATTAAACCATTCCCACCTTGTTTAGCTAGTAAAGGAAACCATTTTAATTGAACGCTAAATACATACATTAAGAAATAGCCTATCACAAAAGACGGCAATGACATTTTGAAAAAAATAGAAATCATTTGAAAGAGTGATTTTACAATCCGGTTTTGACATCGTACAAAAAAATATCGACAAATGGAATGGAGATTCCTAGTGAAACCACTAAAAGTTATCACTGCCAATTGAATCGTATTCATAGCAGCCGGAATGATTAATTTCACTGTTGGGATATCTGACATTAAACTCTTTCCAAAATCTCCTTGAAGAAATTTAAAAAGCCAATTTCCCATATTGAACCAGTAAAGGCTGATTCAGTCCCATTTCCTCACGCATAAGTGCAAGAGCTTCTGTAGAAACACGACCCGTTCCTGCTGACATTTTTACAGAAGCTGGGTCACTAGGTGCTAGATGAATGAGTAAAAATATAAAAAATGAAATACCGACAAATAATACTAAAATCGTTAAAAATTTTTTCAATACTTTAAACATCCACTACCACTCCTTACTTCTTTTGCACAAAGCAGGAACAACGGTGTCGGATTATAAAATTCATCTTTTTCAAGATAAATTCTTTGGCTAATCGATGCGATCAATTTGAAGAGAGTCAACTTCTTGATTTAATAAATATTGCACATCCCATTGAGGTCGAACTTTGCTGGAAATGGTTAAACTTCTTTGAATCAATTCGCATTCTGTTAAAGTATCTTGACTCAAATGATGATGAGCATGATGCTGTGGTAAATGACTCGTATCTGTCATACTATAAGCACCATAATTTCCCATCAATATTTAATGAGTAATCCACCTTTTTTTAATACTCGAAGCCATTCACTGATAGGCTTTTGGAACATCTGGTAATGTCCAAGTAACATTTCTAGCAATGACGATATCAAAACTTGCATCTTTAAACTCAAGATTTTGAGCATCCATCACTAAAAATTGCGCATCGAAACTTTTCCTGTTTAGCAAATACAGTAGCTAAATGAATCATTTCCTTTGTTAAGTCAATTCCTATTACTTCATGACCCATTTGACTTAAAATGCCTGTAAAAAAATCCTGTTCCACATCCAATATCTAATATTTTTTAACTCAGTCTTTTTGTGGTAAATATTTTTCAAATTCTGTAATCCATCTATCTTTTAATGGGCTATGAAATTCTCTTGTTCGTTGCTCTAAAAAGAAGAACTTCGATTTGTCCAATAATTTTCAACACGTTCTTGTATCGTTTGATCCGATGTCATTACGCATCCCCCTTTACAACTTTAATACAAAACATTGGTGTTGCACCATAATTTAGTTGTTCCTCATAATCCCACACTAAATCTCCAAAATTTTTCTTCCGTTTCTACTGATATACCTTCTTGAGTAGAAAAAAATATTCCATATCCCATTGCGGTCTTAGTTGATAAGTTAAAGGCAATTGTTGAACAATCCAGTCCAATTTTTCCTCATCAACACCTTCACCTTTGCCAATAATCTTCTAACTTTTTCTTCTATCGCTTGTTGACGCTTTGCTTCAAATTCTTTTGCTAATGATTCATTTTTGAAGAAATGCATACCAATTCGCATCAAAAATAAATAAAGCTCCATTGGGTTTCAACACTCTTAACCATTCTGAATAAAGCTTGTTGAGGGTTTTTCTAAATTCCAAGTTAAATTTCGACTAACAATAATATCAAAACTTTCTGGTTTAAACTCTAAACTTTTGGGCATCCATTTGAATGAGTTGTATACTTGAATTTTTGCCATATTTTTTTGTATATTCTCTTTCGCAACTTCTAGCATTTTTTTCGGAAACATCAATACCCGTTATATTTGTATATCCTAATTCTTCTAAAATAATTGTAAAAAAGCCAGGTCCAGTTCCTATATCTAGAACTTTAAGATTTTTTTATTAGCTGGTAACAATCGTTCAAATTGTTTTTCCATCTTTCTCTTTGAATTCCCTCTAATTCTTTTTGATTCACTTTGGAATATCCTGGTAACTGATGATTCCAATAATCGTTGTATTTCTTCTAATAGGTTCACATTTGTTACTCCCTTTTTCACCCTTACTTTTTATAAATTCTGTTACAAGTTTATCAAAGAGTTTTTTTGAATTAATGTTAACAAATCATCACATCAAAAATATATTTTTCAATTAAATGTATGTTAACAAAAAGAATTCCAGATTTAATCTGAAATTCTTCTTAATTCATCACTTTTATCGTAATTTTTCTTCTTCCAAAATCCATTGCCTGTTGTACTTCCGGATAATGTAAATCAATTCGATTTCCTTTAATATCTCCACCTGTATCACCAGCAATCGCCACTCCATATCCTGGTACTTCCACTAAAAGTACCTAAAAGGAATTTGAGAAGGATCGACAGCAATAACATTAGGGATTTGATCTTAAATCAATTCCATTGCTGTATAATTACTTAATCCAGGTTGTTTATAAGAATAAGCGGTTGCTTCTGCAGCGAATTCTTTCCCACTTGAAGTAGATTTCACTTCATTTGAAACTGCCTGACTCTTAGGAGAAGTCTCAGTACTACCCTTAGATTCAATTTTATTTTCAATAGTTGAAGATTTGACTTCCGTTGAACTATCTTGTTTTGTTTCTTGAACTACTTCTTCTTTTTCTTTTCCTCAGGAGCATGATGCGTTGTTGGTTCTGTCTTTTTCACTTAATTGTTGAACCTTACTTTCTTGTTCATGGATTGCAAACAATGCTTCTTTATTATTCACAAGATTTTTGTTTTTAAAACTTGAATACTATCCGCATAAAGAGTAGACTCTGTTTGTAAATCTTCTTGTTTTTTTCAATAAAGTATCTTCTGTATCTCTTAATTCTTTTTGAGAATTTTCTAATGTTTGAACCTCTTTATGATAATTTTTGAATCGTTAAAATATCCGATTTGAATAATTCTTGAATAACGATTAATCGATGAAAGAAATCCGAAATACTTGTTGCTTGAAGCAGTTGAACAAATCGTTGATAAATCACTCCACTTGATTGTAAAGCTACCATTCTTTCTTTAACGACGGTTTCCTTTTTCTGCTAATTTTTTTCTTGCTGTTCATTTATTTTTAAATTCTAATTCTTTTTGATTGGATTTCAATTCATTTTAAGTCTTGTTTCAATCTTTCAACTTGTCGATATTTCTCATTAGCAAAATTTAATTTTTTGAGAAATTTCTTGTTCTAATTGTTGAATCGATTCTTGAGAAATTTCTTGTGCATGAATGGACATTGGATAACTAGTCATTAATAAACATACTAATCCACTAAAAATGAAACTTTTTCTTAATCGTTTATCCAGTACAATACACCACACTTTCTCCATAGTATTCTTCATTATACAATTTGCATATACGTAACAACCGTATTACAGTGTTGTTACGTTTCATAATTCATCATTATTTATTGGAAAAATTTTTCATCGATAAACCATTCATTTTCTCTAATAATAAAAATACAAATGAATAAGATAATCATTATTATAGGGATAATAGTTAATCCCATACTCCCATAATTGAGCATTTTGAATGTTTTTAGGTAATCTTCCAGTTAAAATTTCAACGGAACGTAAATAAGTAAATGGAATAATATGTGCTACTTTCTGTAAAGGTTGAATTGCATTTATACCAAAAAAACGAATCCCACGATTGAAATTAATGAGATAAATAAAGAAACTGTCTTTTTGTTTTAAAAAGAAACTAATTAAATAGACTACTTCAACAATAACAATAAATACTAGAAACTCTAACGCTAAACTCTCCAATAATATATTCTGTATTTTTAACAATCACTATCTCTTGCTTAGCAACATCAAAAATTGGATATGGATATTCCAAAGTTCCTAACCCTTGATTGAATAATCCTAAAAATAAAAGAAATAGCACAGATTACTAGAAACACAATGCTTACATACCCAACTCCTACTCCAAAAAGAACTAATAGCAAACTTCACTTTTGAAAAAGGAAGTAACTTGGCGGTATCCAAATTGCCTTTAAATCGATCTGTAAATAGTTGTGTTAACATAAAAATGATCGAAATTAAAAATAAAGTTGGAATAATAGTAGTTAATGTCCATACTATTTGATCAATACCATAAGTTGGAAAAATCTAAATGATGCGCCTTAATATTTAATGGGGATAAAGCTTCATAAACCTTCCATTCACGATATACTGCCTGTTTTTAATTCCGCACTAGAATGAGCCTCTTTTGAAATTATTCCGAAAGTCTTTTTCTTCATATTTCGCTTGTAAAAGCATAAGCTTCTTTCCACTTTTGTTGTTCTAATAAAGACAGAATATGTTTTCTTTCCTCTAATTGATTCTGTTTCAATTCTAAATTTTTCTTTGTAAACTGATATTCTTCTGACTCAGTATCTGTCGTTTGAGATAATTTATCTTCATTTTCTTTAATCATTTGTTCATTTTCTACAATTCTACTTTTGTAGTTGATTTTTCCAAACTAAGACTCTGTGCCGTTCTACTATTCATATAAAATGCAATACTGATGACAATTGCTAGCAATGCAACTATAATCACATTTAATCGACTTTTAAAACTTTTTCACTAAAAAAACAAACTAAAATGTTTCATTACTGTACCTCTTCTATTCGACAATTTTTCAATCTTGACAATTTTTGTCGCAAAACATTCATCAGTTCTTCTTTTATAGTGAGAACTAATGATAATCAGTTGTTGTGAATGAATTTCTGTTATTCGATTGAAAAACTTAGTGCGATAATACTCATCTAAACCATTTGTAATCTCATCCATTAACCAACAGTCTGCTTGACTCATAAAATACATTGCTATTAATAATCTTTTGTTTCATACCTAATGAATACTTCCGAATAGGTAAATGAATATAGTCAGCCATTTCCCAATACTCAATTTCATGTTCTAAATTTTTGTGAAGAATTCAAACATTTTTTGATATAAAGTAAATAGTCCATTCCACTCAGATTTCCGTCAAACCATTCAATCGTTTCATAGTAAAATAGTGAAGAAGGAGCTATAATCTTTCCACTATTTACCGAAATTAACTGACTAATTGCACGAAATAATGTAGTTTTTCCAGAACCATTAATGGCAACCATTCCATAAATATTTCCCTTTTTCAAAGGTAAAGTCTATATCTTTTTAAAATCATTTCTCTTGTTTTTAGACGAACTTGATTCAGTGTAATCATACAATTCCCCACTTTTTGCTAATTTTACATTTTTTTAAATTGATTTCGTTTTCATTTTATCATTTGATATAATTTTTTTACAATACAGAAATTATCAACCTCGTATATCTTATCTGAAAAACATATTTTTACGCCTGGATTTGTCTGTTCTTACTTTGTATAAAAAGACAATAGAAATGAAGTGACCCCAAAAAGTTAGACTTTTTTTGAGACGACTTAAGTCGTCTCTTTTAATTCATAAAATGTATGAATAACCCCCTAGGGGTTCGCATAAAATTTCTGCGCGTTTTTCTAAATATATTATTAAGCTTTCAAAGAGATTTTTCTAGTTAAGCAACACTAGTAGAGTTTGAATGACACATTCTATATTTTTACAGGACTCAATCCGTTCAGTTTGATTTTTATACGTTTGTTGTTGTAATAATCAATATAATTAATTATAGCTTTTCTCTAATTCGTCAAGAGACTTAAATCCTTTTTCAAACCCATAAAACATTTCTGATTTCAAAAATACCAAAGAAAGATTCCATCATACCATTATCTGCACTGTTTCCCTTACGTGACATAGACGGTAGTATGCCTTTATTCTCTAAAAATTGATGATAAGAATCATGCTGGTATTGCCAACCTTGATCACTATGGAGAATTGTGTTCTCGTACTTTTCATCTGAAAACGCCTCATTCAACATTGTTTTTACTTGTAGTAAGTTAGGTGAACGAGAAAAGATTGTACGCAATAATTTCACTGTTAAAATCCATCTAAAACAGGTGATAAATATAGTTTCTGTTCACTACTTGGAATGGCAAACTCTGTCACATCTGTGTAGCATTTTTCCATCGGTTTTAGCCCCTTCAAAATCACGTTGAATCAGATTGTCTGATCTCTTGCCAACATCTCCTTTGTGTGAATAATACTTGCGTTTACGACGAATACGGGCAATTAAACCAAGTGCTTTCATTAAAGCGTTGTACCTTCTTATGATTCACTTTAAATCCACGATTTCTCAATTCTAAATAGATTCTACGGTAACCATAATTTTCCTATGTTCTGTAAAAATAGCTTGTATTTCATCTTTAAGCTGTTGATTCTTATCTGGTTGGTCGATTTGTTTTATATGGTAATAATATGTTGAACGAGCTAATTTAACGACTTTAAGAAGAATATCTAATGAAAACTCACTAATTAATTCTTGAACAATTTCAGTCTTTCTTCTTTCTCTTTTTCCTCCTTCAATCGGAGTTCTCTCAACTTTTTAGAACTGCATTCTCGCTCTTAAGTATTCATTTTCTAGCTGAAGACGTTCTAATTCTGTCATTTCTTCTAATTTTTCTTTGGCTTACGTCCCATTGTATTTGGTCTCCCTCTTGTTTTTCTCAACAATAGTATACCCACTTTTTCTTATATTGTGCTAGCCAATTTGGGAGTAGTCCACGACTTTTAAGTGCATAATCCATAGATACACTTAATTGAGAACGCCCTTCTAAAAGAACTTTATCCATTATTTCCTTTTTCAGTTCAGGAGAATAGTAGCGGTTTTTCCCTTTTTGACACTTTCTATTCCATATCGGTCAATAAATTGAACTAAGTAATCAAGATTACGTACGGTGACATTATAATTTTTTTGAAAGTTTCTTTAAAGCTGACACCTTGTTTTCTTAATTGATAGATATGTATTTTTATCTTCATAAGTTAATTTTCATTAAAAAACACCCCAAAAGTTAGATTTTTCATGTCTAACTTTTGAGGGTGCAGCTCTAAAATCATCCTACTGTCTCATCACATCTGTATTATTTTTATATTAATTCCATATATTCCTCTAAAGTCATATCCGAGGCATTATACACAACTGTCTGAAACTCAGTTTCTCCTTTGTCTCTACATAAAATCAAATCAACTTTCACTTCATTCTGCAATTGATATCCCTTTTAATATCGTTTTGTGGTTTAGTAATTTTCGTTTTTGTGAATCCAATTGTACAAACTTTGTCTGAAGAATCAAAAGAACAAAGAAATCTATTTATATTAAAATTCTCTTCAACGACAATTGCTTCTGATGAAAATATTTAAATAGCATTCTCTAAAACACTCATCTTCCTACGAATAGAACCTTTTTGGCTCTTATCATTGATTTCAAAATCACCATCCTCTAAAAGTCTTTTGATAACATTTTTTTCAAAAACTTTGGGTATTCAGATTTTATGGTGGAAAAGGGCTTATAAATCACCCTTCTCCAAATTCTTAATAAGTGTGGAAAAATCGACACCTAAGTTGTCTGTAATGTCGTGATCATTCACTTCATACCAATTGAAAGTATCGTATAACATAGCTTTATTGAAAGCACTTGAATTAAATCGTGGCTTACGCTTTTTATGGAGCTTCTCATTGAAAAGGATTTTGGCTCGTAAGGCATCAAACGAGTAACCTCTACCCATTCGCTCTACCTGCCTAATAATGCTGTTAATTGACTCCGTATAAGCATTAGTGAGCCTTTTATCAAAGTAGTTGAATATTTCAACATGCCAGTTGTCTACGGCTCTCACGAGGTCTTTATATGCGTCTTTAGAGTTGCTGGACATACAACGGTGTCTCCATTGACTATAACGAAGATGACCTTCATCTGGATCAGGAGTATCCCATATCCAGTAAAACTCTTCTTTGAGTTCATAGGCTTCTTTTAAAGCAGGAAGATTACCTAACCAAGTATCTAAGAGGAATGATTCACGTTCATTTAGATCGTGTTTACGCTTTAGAAGGATAAACCTTTCACGCATAAGGGTACGTCTTTCTTTTTTGGCTCATATGGGCTTTCAAAGACTTTCTGACGTTATCTAAGGCTTGATTAGCCATTCTAACTACATGAAACTTATCTACGACAACTTTAGCGTGTGGAAGGATAGTGTTCACTGCGTCTTTGTAGGGCTTCCACATATCCATTGTGACGTACTCAATGTAAGTCCTGTCACTGATTTCTGAAAGACGTTGGATGACTGTTTCCTTGTTACGGTTAGGCTTGATGTCATAAATAGTCCTGCGTTCAATATTAGTCAATACAAGCCGAGGTCTACGGATAATATGTATCTCGTCTATCCCAAGCCACTTAGGAGTTTCAAACTGGTATTCACGTTCTTTGAGTGCCACATAGTCCTTAAAAACGTTCCTAATGGTTTTTTCGTCAACACCAACGCTTTCTGCGACTTCTACAAAGGTCTTAGACATGGATTGCTCTTGAATGGACTTTAAAAGCCTTTTGGTCATACTACGCTTTTCATCTACAGATATTAGGCGTTCCCAGAAGGTAGATCCGCATTCACGACACTTGTATCGTCTACGGTTCAATTGTAAGCCCACTCGCTTTAAACGAATGGGCAAATCCATAATTAGTTGATTTCTTGAACTGTGTTTGTACAACTTGTCAAAACCACATTCAGGACAACATTCAGGTGGTCCGACTGCTTCAACTTTAAACATCATATCGGTTTCATTTTCTTGTGGCGGTTCTATTGTTTTAATGTCTGGTAAGGATAATAAGTCTGACATATTATTCATCCTTTATTACTCTGCGGTGTTAAGGTATCAATTATAGATTTGATGTCGAAATCATCAGTGTTAAATTATTTTTGTGACCACAAATGCACTTAGAAAATCCCTTAAAGCATTAGCTGGTTCACTTGAATAGGGAGTTGTAAAAAAGTTCCCTTAGCCTGCACAACAAGATAATTTCGAAATATCTTTATCGAACGTAAGTGCAACTAATTTTAGCCCTTCAGCCATTGTTAAATATGGTGCTAGGGTTTCTGTTAAATCTTCTATCGTTAAGCCAAATTTAACAGCTAATGATGCTGCATAGATGACATCTCCTGCATTTTCAGATACAATATGAACCCCTAATACTTTTAGTGTTTCTGCATCTGCTACTAGTTTAAATACACCCGGTTGTTTCACGGTTTTAATTGCTCTTGGAACAGCATCTAAAAGGTATCACAGATATCTTCACATCATACCCTTTCTCTTTTGCTTGTTCATCTGTTAAACCAACCGTTGCAACCGTCGGATTCGTAAACGTAACAGCAGGAACTACCGATAAATCTATTTTTTGTTTAATCCACCAATAACATTATCAGTAATCATTTCCCACCTTCATAGGCTGCTACATATACAAATTGTGGTCCTAAAGTCACATCTCCTGCCATAAATCTTTTCATTACTTGTTTGACCAAAAATCATTGATCAGATTTCATTATTTTTCCAGTTTCAACACCTGCTGCACTTAAATTTGAAAGAATCTCGTATTTGGTTTTCTTCCGGTGGCAACAAGTAACTGATCTGATTCAATGACTTCTCTACTGCCATTTACTGTTACGTAAACCCTTTTTATCTCTCACTTTGTTCAACACGCTCAAAAGTTGCCCTTGACAAGGTTTATACCCTGTTCAATTAACGCTTTTTCAACTGACTCTGAAATCTCAGGATCATACTCCTTTAAAAGTCGCTCACTTCTTTTGCATAAGCGTTATTTCTGAACCCTAAATGATGAAATAGTTGTCCAAGCTCCATTCCAATGTATCCTGAGACCAATTACAGTTAATCGTTTTGGTATTTTCTTTAGCTCAAGAAGTGTTGTACTAGTTAAATAGTCCATTTTTCCAAGTCCTGAAATTTGAGGGCAACGAAGGCGATGCACCTGTTGCAACTAAGCGTTTTGCAGATAACTTTGTCCCATTGACCTCAACCGTACTAGCATCAACGAATTTTTGCTTTCACCTTTAATTAAATCAAAATTATATTCATCAATTAAATCTATATTTTTTTGATTCCGAAGTTCGCTCACCAATTTATCCTTTTTGCGATGATTAAACTAGCTAAATCCACTTCTCCAGCGGATGTTTGTAAACCTATAAACGGATTGTCTTTTGATAAATGATTGATTTCCCCTGCCCCTAAGAAGAGTTTTTTGACGGAACACAGCCAATATTCACATAGGTTCTCCCAACCGTTCCACGCTCAATCATTCCAACTTTTGCACCGTATTCTATAGCTTTAATTGCCGAAGAAAAGGCAGCAGCACCAGAACCAATAATAAGAAGGTCATGATTGTCTTCATTAATTAACGCCACGTTTTCTAGTGATGATACTTCTTCAATTTCTCCGGCTGGTAATTTGTTTCATCAATCGCCTTTATTGCACTTTTCAACCTCAATATCATCGGGCAGTTCAAATACTGCTTCACCACGACGATAACTAGACTCAATATTTTTAGCACCTATCTTTTTCAAGTGCTGATTCTACGTGTTTTTCACAACCTGTACAAGTCATTCCTGAAAATGTTTACCTTAAATTTATTCATAAAAAGCTCCTTTCGTTAATTAATCTCTCATGTTAATGTTTCTATTATTGGACACGAATGTAATTTCTTTTCATCTGGACATCGTTGTTTTAAGTCGTCTAACATAGTTTCAATTCGTTTTAAATCCTCTATTTGTTTTTGCACTTCCTTTGTTTTTAGAAACAAATTCGAGACATATCTTGACAACGAACTTCATCTTTATCTACAACACCAAGTATTTTTATAAATCTCAGCTAAAGAGAAACCAGTTCCTGTATTCGTTTAATAAACCCAACACGCTTAACGTCATCATATGAGATATATCCGATATGCAGCTTCCGTTCGGTGAGGTTCTTGTAATAAATTTTTCGCTCGTAATATCTGATCGTTTCTTTATTAACTCCACATTTATCTGCAAACTCACTAATGCGATAAATCATCTTATTTCACCCCTGAATATTATAAACCATGTACCATAGTATTCTGGTCAAGTAATTGGACTATTTAATCCCAAAAGTATCACTCGTATGTGATTGATACTTTATATAATACTAATGATTATCCTAACATCCCACCAGAAAATCCGATTTAAACACCAGTTGTTTTTAAACTATTAAGAAAGTAATTCTACTATATATTCCGAAGACCCAAAACTTTTTTTGCTTTTTAAGTTTGTGTGAACTACTGTTAAATGTAAAAATTATCCTCAAAAAGCAGAAACGATATAATATTTCGAGTATTTAAAATCCCTGGAGAAAAATTAGGTAATCTTTCCGAACTAGCAAATCATAGTATAAAACTGCACAGTCCATCAATTTTAATCGTACTTTTTCTTTTAAATGATTGTTCTACCATCGTCTCACCTCAAAAAGGAGGCTGAAAAATCAACCTCCTTTGGTTTTTCACAGTTTCCTTCTGCACTGGATATGGGTTTTCAGTCTCCATTCCGACCTCTGGAAGTAGGTTTAACGTCTCTACTCCGACTCATCACTAATAGTATAAAAATTATCATTCAATTTCCAAGTAAAAATACTATCATAATTGACAAAACCATTGTAACTGGAAATAAAATTAATATTTTTTCAATGTTGTTCATAAGAAATAAACAAAACACAGTACTTAGCTTTCATAATATAAGCAGGTAAAAAGCTTCTAGTAATTCTTGCGTACTTGAGAATACTTCCCCTCTTAATTTAATGAGACCTACTGTATATAAATTTGCATATGGGAATTGAGATTCAGCAACTTCTTGTAATGCTACTAATTTTTCTGTATTTTCAGCCCCATATTGACGACTATCACTATATAAAGCCAAAATTGGAATACCAGCTTGATACGCAATTCCAATCTCACTAGCAACACCTGCATCAATAATCGCACCATCTAAAATAGCAATCACTAAATCTGCATCTAGTAAAGCATCTGTATCATATCTAGCAATCATCGTTGAATCTGCAAAAAGAATTTTTTATCATTAATCGCCATTTGTTCTTGAGGAAGGTAAACTTCCAATTGCGGATATTCTTCTCGAATTCGTTTAACAAAACTTTCGTTAAAAAGCTAATTCCATTTCTGAAAATAATGGACTGGCAAAATAAATTTTTTTCATAGCGCTTCTCTCCTATAGCAAATTAAAGTCGATTTTATTGATATAAAGCATCTACACGTGCTTGAACTTCGTCATTTTCTAAGAATTCATCATATGTTGATTCTAGACGATCCACAACACCTTTTGGTCCGATTTCAATAATACGGTTTGCTGTTGTTTGAATAAACTCATGGTCATGACTTGAGAATAATAATGAACCTTTGAAGGCAATTAAGCCGTCATTTAATGCTGTAATAGATTCTAAGTCTAAGTGGTTTGTTGGGTCATCTAATAATAAGACATTTGCTTTTTGATAACATTAATTTAGATAACATACAACGTACTTTTTCTCCCCCTGAAAAGAACTGTTACTTGTTTCATAACATCGTCTCCAGAGAATAACATACGACCTAAGAAGCTACGTAAGAATGTATTATCTTGTTCTTCAACCGGTGCATATTGACGTAACCATTCTAAAATATTTAATTGTGGATTCGAGAATTCTTCCGTCATATCTTTTTGGTAAGTAAAAGCTTGACTAGTTGTTACTCCCCCATTTGAATGTACCGCTATCTGCTTCCATTTCCCCGTTAAAATTTTTTGAATAATGTTGTAATCGCAATATCTGAACGACTTAAGAAAGCAACTTTATCATCTTTTTCAATTGGAAGCTTACATTTTTCAAAAAAATCACTTCGCCATCAATAGTTTTTGATAATCCTTCAACCATTAATAAATCATTTCCGATTTCTCTTGCAGGAGTAAATCCAACGAATGGATATTTACGGCTTGATGGTTGAATATCGTCTAATGTAATTTTATCTAACATTTTCTTACGAGATGTTGCTTGTTTTGATTTAGAAGCGTTCGCAGAGAAACGAGCGATAAATTCTTGTAATTCTTTAATTTTTCTTCTTTTTAGCATTTTGGTCTGCCATTAATTTAGCTGCTAATTGACTTGAATGTAACCAGAAATCATAGTTCCCTACGAATAATTTAATTTTTACCAAAGTCAACGTCAGCCATATGTGTACATACTTTATTTAAGAAGTGACGGTCATGGGAAACAACGATAACCGTATTTTTCAAAATTAATTAAAATTCTTCTAACCATGCGATTGATTTAGCATCTAAACCGTTTGTCGGCTCGTCTAGTAATAGTACATCAGGTTTACCAAATAAGGCTTGAGCTAATAATACTTTTACTTTTTCAGCTTCCACTAATTCACTCATTAATTTATAGTGTAAGTCTTCTGCAATTCCTAAACCTTGTAATAATTGTGAAGCATCACTTTCCGCTTCCCAACCATTTAATTCTGCAAACTCTCCTTCAAGTTCTGCAGCACTGAATTCCATCCTCATCAGAAAAATCTTCTTTCATGTAGATGGCATCTTTTTCTTTCATAATATCAAATAATTGTTTATGTCCCATAATAACAGTATCAATAACACGTTCATCTTCAAAAAGCAAAGTGATCTTGTTTTAAGACTGTTAAACGTTCATGAGGATCTAAAAATAACTTCCCCTGTTGTTGGTTGTAATTCACCAGACAAGATTTTTTAAAAATGTAGATTTACCCGCACCATTTGCACCGATAACTCCCATAACAGTTGCCAGGTGTGATGTAATATTTACTTCATCAAATAATTTACGATCTGAAAATAATAAACTTACGTTTGAAACTTTTAACATGAAATTCTCCTTTTATAACATTTTTTATCCTTATTGATTGTACTATAATTATCTATAAATAACAATTAATCACTAAAAAGATGACACCAAATGGCATCATCTTCTCATCAGTTTATTCTGTTACGACCACTGGACGACCTAATCTTTGAACAGTCTCTCCAATATTTCTAAAGTGGTCACTAATACGTTCTAAATTACTTAATAAATCCATGACGAAAAATACCTGAATCGGCACTCGCTATCCCTTTATTCATTCGTTTCATATATTTATCACGAATTTCAATTTTTAATCGGTCAATTTCTCGCTCAATCGTAATGACTTCTTTTACTTTTTCAATATTACCAGTTGATAAAGTATCAATCGACATCGCAAAATCCTTTTTGAACTAAACCAAATACATGTTCTAATTCAGATAATGTCTTTTTCATCTAATACGATATCACGTTCCAATACCGCTTTTTGCAAAGTCTGCAATATTTTTCTGCATGGTCACTAATACGTTCCAATCATTTACAGTACTAAATAATTCATCAATAGTTTTCTTGGTCAGACGATTGAAACATTTTTGTTGAGAGATTTCTACTAAATATTCAATAATTGCTTTTTGGAACTGATTCACTTTGTTGCTCTAGTAGCAAATGCTTTTTCAATTTTTTCTTGACTACGTAAGTGAATGGCATCAATCGCATACGTTAAAGTTTTATCTGCAGCATGAGACATCGTTGCAAAAATTCATACATTGTATTTTTGTAACGCAATCGATGTAGATACTAAAATACGCTTTGTCTAAATAAGATACTAGTTTTTTCTTCTTCTTCCATTGTTTCAGCTTGGTTCTGGAATAATGAAGTCCGCTAATTTTACTAATAGATTTGCAAATGGGAATAATACAATCACGTTCACAATATTAAAAATAGTATGAGCATTTGCAATTTTGTCTTGCTATATCAGTAGCATCTCATAGAAGTAACAATATTTGTTAGAAATTCCCGTTAAAAACAACATGAAAATAGATAGTACCAATAATGTTAATACTTAAATGAATCACAGCGACTTGTTTTCCACGTCTTGATGTACCTAAACTACTAATTAACGACAGTTGTACATGTACCAATATTATCTCCAAAAATAATATATAGAGCTGTAGCAAATGGTAATACACCTTGTGAAGCTAAGGCAATTAATACCCCAATCGTTGCGGATGAACTTTTGAAGAGCTAATGTCATAATAAATCCAAGTACTACCCCAAATAGTGGATTATGTCCATAATTGACAATCCATTCTGTAAAAGGCAGGTAAATCTTTTAGTGGCGCTAAAGCATCTTTTAAATAGTTCATACCGATGAACAAAAATTCAAACCCTACTAAGATTTCAGCAAATTCTTTTACTTTAGGATTCTTCTAAATTGCTCCATTAAAATTCCTGTACCAATTGCAATAGGTGCCCATTGAGAAAGATTAAAGGAAACCATTTGACCTGTAATTGTCGTACCAATATTGGCTCTAAAAAATTACACCCAACTGCTTGTTGAATCGTCATAATACTAGCATTCACAAATCCAACTACCATTACTGATGTAGCACTTGAACTTTGAATCACCATTGTTACGAACATCCCAACTAAAACAGCATCAAACGATTTTTGTTAATGTACGAACGATACTTTTTTAGCTTATCTCCTGCAAATTTTTGCAATCCATCTGCCATTAATTTCATTCCGTACAAGAACAAACTTAAACCTGCAACTGCACTAAAAACATCTCTAAATACATGGTGTTTTTAACTCCTTTGTTGTCTATTAAATTTTTAAATAGTTTATGTTCTATAAACAACACGATTGTAACATAGCCACTAGCACTTGAAAAGAGAAAAATACAAATAACTCCAATCTCTAAATAGACAGAATCTATCCAGAAATTGGGTTGCTCAATTGAATCGTTACTATAAATCTTTTATCAGTTTTTCTAAATTGCTTGAAGCATGAAACACTCTAAGTATAGTAACTATATGATTCTCATATTTATAAAATATAGCATGGTTATTGACATTAAGACGTCTAATCAATTTCCTAGTTTAATAAATTCTTTAACGATTGGACATCTCTCAGGAAATAAATTTTAAACTATTTATTGATGATGCTCAATTGATTGAAAATATTTTAATGCAGTTTGTGGAGATTTCAAGTCATTTAAAATATATTCATAAATTAACATCATATCTTTTTCCAGCATTTTTAGTAATGTACTTGCTTCTTGTAGCCATCAATTTTTCATCCTAAAACTCATTAAAAATTCATTAACCGGACAGAACATTTTGCTTCAGCATTTATGAGTATTCTTGAACCATCATTTTACCGAATTCTTTCGAAGTCATATTTTTCAATACTTTCTGAATAAGGAGTCACAGGTAAAGAAACTATTAAATAGTATGCTCTTTGTTAGCGAAACTTGTTTTAAAAGTAAAGTAACTAGCGTAGACGTTGGCATTCCTAGTTGATTTCTACACAAATTCAGCTGATTTTTATCATCTTCATCAACTCTTACATTAATGGTAGCAGTTTTTCCCATCATCACCTCCTTAAAATGTAATGACAATTGTATTGTAAATTACTACAAATGTCAAATTATATAGAATCATTTCTTTACTCCACAATTAGTGGGCTTGTAAATCGTCTTAACTACCTCTTAAAAAGCTAACTATAGCAAAATTATAACGGCACTTTCAGTGCATCATTCTTCCATCAACTACTATCTTATATCTAAAAATTTTATGAATAGATAATTCATAACATAAAAAGTCAACAGCATACACGTAGTTAATAATAAAAATCCTATAGTAAGAGACTGATTATTTTGAATCATGGTAACACTATCATCATTCCCAAAAGGAGTGTTAAATAGACCCAAAAATACTACAAGTACCAATTAAAGTAAGAAGACAAATAATCGACAATATTTCATCTTTAAAAGGAGCACACATCTTTTTCTAAAATATAACAAATGTAAGTTGACACCACTGGATAAAAATTGAAATTAATAACATATGATAAGCTGAATAGATCCTAGTACCTTCTGACGTTGTAATAAGAATTGGATAGTTATTAACCCCAAAGCTATACAATATAAAGAAATTCCAATCAAAAACGATTATTACTGGTAAGAAATAAAACAAGCCAAGCGTGTAAAACCACTCATCTTTATTTAGACGTGCCATTGAAATAGGTAATGCTTTTGAGTAAACTTTTATGCGATAATTTTCGCTTATGAAATTAGTAACCATAAAAAAATATAAAAGAAATAAAAATCCACCTAAAGCAAGAAAATAAAGAATAATTTTTATCACTACATAACTAGTTTTTATAATGCAAATAATCTTGATTACTTTCACTCAAATATTCTAAAATAATCTTTTCATCTTCCAATTTACTAATATCAGGCAACTTATCAATATAATTAGGTAACAAAAGTTTTTAAGATTATTTTAATAACCTAATACGTTCTGTATAAATGGATAATAGTTTTTGAAGTAACAGGCTTTTTATAACTAAAATTTTTCTTCAGACAAGTTTTGATAGATTTGAGCAATTTGCATTTCCGACTCTTCTCGAACATTACTTGGTATACTGTAATCTTTAGCAATTAATGCCATTAAGTCATCCATCATCATAAATTGAGTATTTAATACTTTTTGTGGTGTTTCTGTAGGAACCCATTTGTTATACCCTATCAATAATATAAACATAACAACAATAATGACAGGAAGCTTTTATAAAGTAAACCCGTTGAAACTAAATAGTTATAATCTAATTTAATGGAGGAAAAATTTTTTCATAACGCTCCCTCTTCTCTTTCAAAGTCATTATTCCAATAGAAAATATAAAACAAATTACACTAGTAATTACAAGTACTAACACTCCTCTGAAACCATTGAAAAGTGTCCATTTAAATAGAAACTCATTTTTAACCCCATATATTACTGGTCCAAAACTAAAATAAGACGAAGGAATAAAAACCAATATACGGCATTTCAACATTTAAAACTTTTCATTACCGTTTCTAAAAATATAACGATTATTCCAAAAAGAAATGTTAGGATTTGATTACTAAATAGTTGGTTTAATAAACTACATAAGCTTACAATAAATAAATTCAATAACATTACAAAGCATAGGATAATGAGAAACAGACTGAAATAAGAAATAGTTATAGGCGTATCATTTTCAAATATCACCGTTTTTAAAGTAAAATCTCCTATTCCATTTTTTTATAGAAATCATTCCAAAAATAAATTAGAAATGCTACAAATTGAACAAAACTTATAACAATCCATTTACTACTCATTTTTTTGAATACTGTATCTAAAAATTACTAATTGGTTTTTGCATTCAATAAACTTCTATGTTTAGAATCTGATAAAAATATAGAATTAGACATCACTAGCGTAAATAAGAAAAAGGAATGGTAAGAAAATATTTGGAATTTTTATAATCCAATAATGGTAAGAAAGACTGAACAGCAGTTATACCTATCAATTCATTCATTACATTCTTATCATCAAAAATTTTTGTCTTCTAATTGTTGATAATGCAACATTGACTGTTGTGTTTGCTTTTTTAAATAATATTCCATTTTTTTAGATGCAGTAGATCCTAAAGTATTTTTATTTGTAATCGTAATCCTATACTTTTTCATGAATAGAGTCTTCTAATTCCCAAGCTTTTAATCATTAATTGAATATATTTTCTATAATCTCTATTCTGAAAAGCATTTCCAGCATCTATATATGCATTATCAATCTCAACGAAATAATTTTTCATCTTCATGTAACTCTCGTTGTGACATTTTTACTATCCATTAATAGACTATTTTTAGATTGTTCATGGATTTTTATATTTGTTTGAGTATATTCATTCATTAATTTGATACTGATGATTTAGTTCATAGAGACGTAAAATTGAAAAATATTAAATACAATAGAGGAAAAATGATTACCTGAATTCTTACCAGTCGATTCGTCAATACCATGATAATCTGGCTTTTCATATTACTCTCTCCTTCGTCATTTGAATGAAACAGTTCTTGATAAATGATTTTCGCAACCTTTTTATTCCATAAGTCAAACTGGATATATCCTTCAAATTTGATTGAATCCACAAAAATATGGAATCTAGTTCATTCAAATCTTTCATACTGATGCGTCAATTCTGATGGATTAGATAGATATATTCATATTCATAAATTGTTGAGTAAACTCTTTATATCTATCCACTGATGAAAATTGTATTTCGAGTGATTGATTACACTGATCTTCAAGTTGATATTTTTGAGCAATCCTCTTATCTTTTAAGAAAAAAACACCTCATCAGCAATACTATTTAGATTATTCAACAAATGTGATGCAATGATAATTATTTTACCTTCATTTTTAAACTCTGAAGTACCTTAGAAATTAATTGCACGTTATCTGGATCCAGTCCATTCATCACTTCATCTAATAGCATCACTTCACAATTTGTTACAACAACTAACTGCAAAACAAAGTCTCTGTTTCATTCCTAACGAGTAACTAGAAACTTTATTGGAGATATATTCAGCCATTTGTAATTTTGAGACAACTTCATCAACAAATGCTGGTTTGATATTCCACATTTCAGCATAAAATTGTAAATGTTGTAACCCTGTTAAGTCAGAATACAAATCATCTTGATTACACATTCTCACGATTCTTCGTTTCATATCCAAATAATGATTCTTATAATTTTTATCATCCAACAAAACACTGACATCTCTATTATTTAAATTACCAGCAATAATCTCTATTAGTGTAGATTTTCCTGTTCCATTTGGCGCTACTAATCCAATAATTCTAGGACTTGTCAATTTGAATATGAATATCGTTTAATACTTCTTTTTTCCCATACGAAAACTTAGATATACTAATATTTAACATTTTAACCCTCCTCATTATCACCATAATTTTAAATAAATTTGAACTACACTTTCTCTAAACATTTCCAAAAAAAAATTCCTAAATCTTTTAATGTTTTCTTTTAAATTATATTCTTCCTATCAATTAATGTAAAGGCTTTATTTATAAAATAAAGAGCCTTTCCGAATCTGTACTGCACGCTATTTGGGATATTTTTAATGAAATTAACTTATAACAATAGAATAGAAATTTATCAAATAAGGAGTTATGGTTTTAGGTTAACGAATCTTTTAAATGGGACGTAAGCCAAAGAAAAACGCGCCATAAAAATTTGGCAGCGAATCCCTAGATTTTATAAAAATAAATTTTATCTAATTTTGAACTTATCTTATCATCTAAATGATGTGAAATGATAATGACCGTTTTCTCAGAATCTTCTACAATTTGCTCTTCTATGGCAACCGCCGTTTTAGCATCAATTGCTGAAGTTGCTTCATCTAAAATAATACATGGTGTATTACGTATTAATGCTCGAGCTAATGTAAGACGTTGTTTTTTCCCCTCCTGATAAAATTATTTCCGTCTAAAGAAATAATCGTATCTAATTTTTCAGGTAAGTTATTTTACTAAATCATACAGTTTAACCTTTTTTTCAAAATATCAAAAATTTCTTCATCAGTTTTTCTTCATACCAAGTAGAATATTTTTCTCTAATTGACATATTAAAAAATTGCACCTTCTTGACTCACATATGCAATCTCTTTTGAAAAAAAGAACATCCTTATTCTTTTTCTTTTAACAATGCCATTTACTTTTTAATTCTCCATCAAAATTATTTATTCTACCTAAAAGAATATTGAGCAAAGTAGACTTTTCCACTTCCACTAGGACCTAAAATTGCGTATTTTTTTACCTTTTTCAAATTTAAAAGATAAATTATCAAAATCTTTTTTCTCGTCAATAGAATATGTTATATTGTTTCCCTTCTATTAAGGATAAATTGTCATATTCTATTGTTTCTGCTATCATTTTAGTTTCTAATTTCTCAATAACATCATTCATACCTTGCATTGATATAACTATTTCTAGGAACATACCAGTAGAATTTAAAAATAATGCTAGAATTGCTGGAACTGATAGTAACATTCCAATACTGATTTCCTTTTGTAATACTAAATAAAGAACAAACATAAACATAATACCTTCAAATATTCTTTGTGAACCATAAAATGCTAAGGTAGCAAAAGAGTATATTTCTTAGCTACAACTCTCTGATTCTCAAGATCTGTTTGAGCTTGTTTGATTTTTCTTTTAATATAGAAAGTGCATTAAAATTTTTTTAAAACATCATAAGCAGAAGTATATTCCTGCAATGTATTATGTATATATACCATAATTGAGAAAACTTCTGATATGCCATACCTATTTTTCTTTTCCAAACCGAGTTCCTACTATCATTAAAATTATTAGTAATAAAAGTGACACAGATCCTATCTTCCAATTAATAGAAAATAATATAATTAGAGATACAGTTGATAATACTACATTACTAAACAGATTTAAAAAGGTTCAAAAATAACTTGTTGAAATACGCTCTAAGTCAGTTGTGTACCAAGATATGTACTCTCCATGTTTTATCTTATGATAGTTATCGTATCCCATTTTTCAATATTTTTCACTAACGCCACTGCCAATTGAAACAATCCAATCTTTAATCAACTTTGCATTATTTGATTGATAGACAAGACTTTTAGTATTTCAGTAATTGCCATTACTAGAATTAATACAATACCATATAAAAAAATAATTATGATTATTTGCTAAAAATTATCAGTATCAGCGTTCTTCCATAACTACTATAGATTGTTCCTAATGCAATTAAGATAGTAAGAATTATTGTTCCAAACCACCGATATAAATTTATTGTAATATATTTTTCATAAGTCCCTCCTTTTTCAAAAATATTTTTATTTTTGTTATTTTTCATTATACTCCTTCTTATGAACATATATTAACATATCTTTTTTTATTTTTCATCATTTTTAATTTAAAAACATTTTTTTATTGTTTTATCAATTTTTAAATAAAGATAATCTATAACCAAAATTTAATGTTTATATTATCATAAAAATAATCTTTTAATAATAAAAACTCTCCGAATCACTCGAGAGTCCGTTTTTCATATTTTACAACTTCATTGTTAGAAGTTACTGATAATTTAAAACTCATTTAAAGCTTCTCAGGTTAAGACAACTCTCGCTTAAGAGGTTGACTTTCAAAAATTCTTCACGTATGGTGCAATATTTTTGGACATATTCTAACACGTCCCATATACTCTCCTTGAGCATTTCGTACGGCATGATACGTGACATGAATCATTTTATCTTCTTTTTAAACCACATTTCTTCTTTTCTCTTTTTGACCGGATCGTAATTGTTCAAATAATTGTGTCACAATAGCATGGCTTTTTGGTGGATGACAATTAATGACATCTCGACCAATCGCACTCTTTGTGCGTTGGAAGATTTTTTTCTTCTCCGTTGCCTTCGTTGTAATATTTGACAATATTATCCTTATCCACAAATGACAGTTCCATTGGAAGTAGGTTTAATAATAAGTCTAATTGTTCTAAAGGATAAGGAACCCAGTTGATAATGGGATATCTCCTGTTTCTTGAATTTCTTCTTTAGATTGAATGGTAGATGGTTTCTTTTCTACTTTCCATTCTGCTTCAGGGTGACAATGCAATAGCCGTATTGTGGGGTATCTTGTGCCATCTTCTCCCAATCATCTACATGGAAAAGCTTGAGCAACCATAGGAATCAAAATATTTTCCTCTTTAAAAATCATTTCTAGCAGTTCTTCTTTAGCTACTAGAAACTGTTCCATGACATCATCTGCTTGTTCATCAAAAGCTTGTTTGAAATTTTTTTATAAATTTCTCTAATTTCATCATGAACTCCCCACATCACTTTTCGGTGGAGCTGTAATTCCCTTTTGATTCCATAATCGGGAAATAGGGCATATTCTTTTTCTTAAATAATGATTTTTCAAACTGATCCAGTAAGCTGATTTGACGTTTTAGCCCTTTTAACAGTTCTTCATCTTTTGAAGATACATAAGCCTGTAACAAATCGTTCAATACGGTCAATCGCTCCTCTGAGGGCTAAATTTTCTTTTTAAGAACCATTACTGGATGTCCTTCTTTTTCAAAATCAGGCATTCCTTCTCCAGCTTCTACTTTTGCACTCATTAATGAAGCATGAGATCTTACAAAGACGCATAATTTCTTCATAAGTAATTCCTTCTTGCATCAAGTTTCGTTCCATCACTTGAATTTCATAGGGAGAAACGGAATCAAAATGTTTGTTAAATTCTTCTTGAATAATTTCTTCTTTTTCCCCTTGATGTAATCGGAGCATTAATTCTTTTTAATTTTTTTCTTGACGTTCTAATGGTGACATTGCATCATTACTCATTGCTCTCCCTACTTTCTTTTACAATATATCCATTCAATTCTAATTGACGAATAATTGTATCCAGTGGGATTTTTAGCTATTTTAGATCCTTTTTAAGCTTGTAATTCTTCCAACTGTTTGAACCATCTGTGGCTGAGATAAAGGCGTGAATCCTAACTCAATAAGTAGCTCTTTTACCTCCGGATGATTTTGTAGAGTTGTATATACTGAATCTTCTAAATAAATCGTATTCATCAGAATCTCTCCCATCTTATAATCGTTGTAAGCCCTAATAAACCAACTAATAAACAAATGATAATATATATCCAAAAATCTCAATGTTGTAAAACACAACAGAATAAGTTCCTTTTGGAGTTCTGTTTGCTTTGATATATGAAATGATTTCTTTACGATATAGGAATAAGAAAATCACCGATACACTAGCTAGTAATCACTAAAAGCATATGTTGTAACAGTATCTGCTAATTCTGGTCCTAAAAAGTAAAGGTAAACCACTTTCTACTAAAAAACTAAATCCAAAAATTATTTAAAATATGGAAAAATACTGCCCCATAAAAAGCTATATTCAAGTGCTATATAGGCAAATAATATCCCGACAGAAAGCAAAAAAATCCTTGAATTAAATTCATATGGAATAATCCAAAGATTACTGCTGATAACAATATACTGAAAAATCTTCCCATAATTTTTAAGCGATAAACCACTCCCCCTCGAACTAATAATTCTTCTACAAATGGCCCAACAAAGCGCTGCATAAATGACTAACATAAAGGAATCATCTCCACTTGTAGCAGCTTCAATCGCACCTTTAGTACTTAACCCAATTTGATTTAAGAAAAATTCGAATAAATTAGCACTTTGAGTAAAAATAAACTGACATCCAAATAGGATAATCACAAACACTGCAAAAATATTCTAATGTCATCTTTTTTTGACGATAAAAAACGGTCTGGAAAGAAAATTAATTTTTTTGAGTTTTTATAAAAAATGGTAATGCCAACAATCACTGCAACGATATAACCAAAATCTGAAAAATTTTTGAAGTTGAGAAACCGTTAAATCTGGCATGAAAACTTGGACTCAATGATTTAATCATTTTTACAAGTTCACTAGCTACTACAAAACACTATAATTATTCCAGTAAAAATACCCAAATAAATTAACAAATGTTTAAACATATCTTTTTATGGACTGTTTTTAAAGGTGACTCGGTTTATTCACACTTATTACTTCCATGTACATCCACTATTTCAATAGATTCATTTTCCATGTACTAATCCCCTTTTATCATATTTCTTTTGGACACTTCTTAATCGTAGCATTAATAAGAAACAGTTTCGACATTAAAGCCTGCAATCAAAGCAATCCAATAAGCATAAGGCCCTAAATCGGTCATCCAATCTAAAATAATCCCTACTGGAAGACCAATGACCCAAAAATCCTAATAAGCATAAAATAAATGGCATTTTTGCATCTTTATACCCTCGTAAAATTCCTTGAATCGGTGCTGCAATCGCATCAAACATTTTGGAATAACAAACTATAGGATAAGAACACCATTGTTAATTGGATAAAACTTTCTGAAGTTCCATATAGTCCAGCAATCATTGGACGGTTGAAAATATAACCACACTAATGTTAGAAATGCAATAATGACGAAGTAGATATTCCTAAATCGAATATATTCTTTTAGCTGATTGTTTGATTTTTTTGACCCAATCTCATACGATACAATAATCGTCAAAGCGTTAGAAATACTCATTGGAAAAAGCATATGCTAAATAAGAAAAATTCATAGCAGCTTGGTGCGATGCAATAACATGTGATCCAAATTTTAGCCATTAATAAACCAACAAGTGCAAAAAAATAGCGACTTCCCCAAATACATTAAATCCAATTGGTAAACCCTAATGCAAAAGGCTCTTTCCACAATGGTAAATGCGGTCTTTCAAAACTTAATACATGATAAGGTTTCAATTTTGGATGTTTTTAAGAACAATAATCGCATACGATTAATAACACCCAATAAGCCATCGCTGTTCCAAGACCTGCCCCTGGACCTCCTAATTCTAGGTAGTCCAAATTTTCCCATAAATTAATGAATAATTGAAAAAAATATTTAATGGAACTAGTAAAATCATTAAAAAAACATGGAAACTCTTGTTAACCCTAATGCATCAATGAATGATCGAATCACACTAAAAGAGTAAAAAAATGGAATAAAAGCCAATCGATAAGAGTAATAAATATTCTCTTGCAATCGTGGATACTTCAGCTTCTAAATGCATTTGATTTAATGCTGGATTCAATCCAATTAAACCGATACAAAAATAAAAATAATGGCTAATAAAATTCCAATATACATAAATTGGAATACAATTTTTTTGAATTCCTTTTTTATCGTTCTTTCCTAGTAATTGACCTACAATTGGAATTAGCGCTGCTACAATCCCATTTAACAATGTAAAAATGGATTATATAAACTTCCTGCAATGGAAACTCCTGCTAAGTGCATTTCATGATATTGTCCTGTCATAACCGTATCAATAAATTGAGCCAGAAAAATTCGCTAATTGATAAATTAAAACTGGAATTAAAATTTTTAAATAATAATTTCAAACGTTCACTTGTATGATTTGTTTCGTACATATTCACTCTCCTGTTTACAAAATCTAGTAATTGTTCTACAGAATCTAATACTAACACAGATTGTTCCTTCATAATTTTGAACATCACTCCCCACTCGTTAAAACAGCAATTCCTCCACCACAATGTTTGGCATAGTCCATATCTAAATAAGAATCTCCAACATAAAAATTTCATTCAAGGGTACTCCCTAATTGCTGACTCGCACCTATGAGTGAATCTGCGATTGGTTTAGCAGCATAATCATCTGGAGTAGCTACAAAAATCAAATAAATGCCAAACCTTCAATATTTCAAAAATCGTTTTTCGTAGGAACATAACTATCATTTGTCACAACTCAACTTTAATTCCTTTATTTTTTTAATTCAGAAATTAAAAAGCTACATCGCCAATTGGAACAATCATATCTGGATGTGCTAATAAATAATTTCTAAAAATCTTGCAATACTTCATCATATAAAAGCTATTTTATCAATTGGAAAAATATTTTCCAATCTCGTCTAACATATCTTCAACTGTCCTGAAGCAATCACACTATTTGGAACAATCTCACCTCGAACAATTCCTAATAACTCTAACATTTGCTCAATCGTTATAGGGTGAATCTTCTTTGATATGCTGTTTTAAAAATTTTACGGATGACCATTTCTGTTGGTTCAATCCCACAGATTGTCTATATTAGTTAAAGTGCCATCCTTATCAAAAAGAATGGCCTTTTACTTCAAGATTTCCTTTATTCGTTTGTAATTTCATTTGAATTCCTACTCTACATTTTTGTAATTCAACATCGATAATATTATCCATTTTTCTAATTCTTTTTAAAATAACAGATAAATCAGCAGTAGCTTCAGAAATGTCTAACATTAATTGAACAATTGCTACACTATGGATTGCTAATCCTTGGAATATTGTTAATACATTCATATTATAACTAGCAAATAAATCTAATGTTTTTAGATAAGATTCCTTTTTCATTTTTCATATGAATATTTAAAGAAGCTTTTTCGTCCATAGGTCACAGACGAGAAATCCTTGAACTTTTTCGATAATATTTATAATAAACACTGCGTGAAATTCCTACTAATTTTCACTGCTTCTGTAACGTCCTTTAGCTTGGTTAGTTGCTAATAATTCTTTTGCTTTTTAGTACTTTAGAAAACACAGGAGGTACAGCATCTGCTGACACTAAAAAAATGTTTTTGGTTTTCCATATTTTTCACCTCGAAACTATTGTATACAATATAAAGACAAAATACTAGGTTTGACTGGTTTATTTTTATAAAAAAATATGTTATAAAAACACTTATTCCAGCATTACAGATAATCTAATAGTTATTACGTGAAATAAGTGTTTGTTATATTACTCTAAAAATCTTCTTACAAAAATAAGTTTTAACACCTTATTATTTTGACATAAAAGTCATATGGAGTCAAATCTTCCATTCCAATCATTGGGTCAATACTAAAGAATGAATTACATTCCATTGTTAAAATAAACGTCTTATTTCTTTTTCAAAAGTTTCACTTTTCAGAAGTTACATGAAATGCTTCAACAGTTTCTTCTACTTTTAAATGCTCCAAGATTTTTCTTCAGAGTACTCTCTTTGTATCACCAGTTGTGTGGAAGCTTTTTCTGTAGTATCTTGAATCTTGTCATCAGTCTGATGATTCACTTCAATCGTTGTTGAATTTTTCTTCTTCAATAGTATAAGCTATCAAAAGCTATTTCCTTGTAACAAATCTTTTTAAGCACGTTTGACGTCTTGCACTTTGACGATTTGCTGCTGCTTGAAATGCTTCATATTGTCCACACATAATTAAGAACTTTTTTACTTCTTGTTACAGCTGTATACAATAAGTTTCGTTCTAACATTCGTTGATATTGACCTACCATTGGTAAAATCACCATTTGGAATTCACTACCTTGTGCTTTATGAATCGAACAACAATAAGCATGCGTCAATTGAATAAAAGTCATTTCGTTTATATTCTACTTCTACATTATCAAATGAAACATACATTTTATCGACTTGATCTTCATTTTCTTTGGCAAATATAATGGCCGTGACTTCTCCAATATCCCCATTATAAATATTTTTCTTCTGCTACATTAACTAACTGCAATACTTTATCTCCTACACGGAAAAACACGGTCAAATGATTCAATTTCTCGAACAGAGTTTCCAATTTTTAGGATTTAAAATATTTTTGCATCATTTTATTAATTTCATGAATACCAGCTTCTCCTTTATACATTTGAGACAAGTACTTGAATATCTTTCTTCTGATATCCTTTTTAATAGCTTTCACCACAATTTGTTCAATCACATCTAAAATTTGAGTTGAACGACATGGAATAAAGGTACGATCTGGTTGATTTTTGTGTAAAAGTCCATTGGTAAATGCCCATCTTTAATGGAGTGAGCTAATGTTACAATACTTGAAGAATCTTTTTGTCGATGAATTTGAGTTAATTCAATCGAAGGAATTTTATTCGATAATAGAAAATCCGTTAATACTTGTCCTGGTCCAACAGATGGCAATTGATTTTTTATCCCCTACAAATAAAATCTTTGTTTTTCCAGGAGTTGCACGCAACAGACGATTCATTAGCCAAGTATCGACCATCGACATCTCATCAATAATTAAGAAGTCACAACATAATGAACGAGTATCATCAGAATCCTCACTGTTCTAATTCAGAATTTTTCTTCTGCAGAAATTCCTAACATTCGATGAATCGTAGAAGCAGATATTCCTGTTAACTCATTCATACGTTTTCGCAGCTCTTCCAGTTGGAGCTGCTAATTGAATCGCATCAGAATCTAAATCAATCTCTTCTAAATAACGATACATTTTCTACAACACCATTAATAATCGTTGTTTTCCCTGTTCCTGGTCCTCCTGTTAAAAATAAACAAAGGATTCTTGCATAATTTTAATAAGTGCTTGTTTTTGAGACTCATCATAAATAATGCCAAATTTCTTTTTTGAACATGCTGAATCGCTTCTTCTATTTCTTCTTCTGATACAGAGATTTCTTTGACAAGTTCCAAACGATGATGAATGCATTGACAATTCCAATTTCTGCATAATATAAAGAAGCTAATGATAAATGATTTTTCTTCAGAAATAATGATTCCTTCTCAGAATTAATTCATTTAACGCATTTGACGATTTGATCGGGTTCAATTAAAAAAATGAACGAGTTTGCTCTAATAATTTTTTTGAGCAGCAAGAACGACTTCTTTATCGATTAAATACGTATGCCCTTCTTGATAAGATAAATCTCTTACCACTACATAAACGGCTCCTTTAATACGATATAAACTATCTGCAGCGATCTCTAATTGTTGCGCAATGGCATCAATTCTTCTAAAACCAAGTCCTTCAATGGACTGTAATAACACATATGGATCTTCTTTAATGATATCCATTGTTTTTCTCTTTATAAAGCATCATAATTTTTCTGAGCAAATAATGGAGTAAAAGCCCATATTTGTTAATTCAAATAAAATACGTTCTGTTCCTTGATTTTCGATAATGATGTTCCGAATACTCTCACATTTTTTTGTCGATAATCCTGGAACATTTTTTAAGCAATCTTCATCTTGAATAATTTGCTCAATCGCATTTTCACCCTAAACAGTCTACAATCTTCTCAGCTGTTTTTCTCCAATTCCTGGAAAATCGTCCACTAGAAAAAAATAAGCTATAAGTCCTTTTTTCCAGTAGGTTGATGTTGTTGATAACTTAAGACAGAAAACTGTTGTCCATATTTTTGGATGCGAAACAACTTTTTCCCATTAAAACGATAGGGAGAATTATCATGAATGGTTCCAATAATTCCCGTCACAACTATCTCATCTGAGTCTAGTTGCATACTACTTTCTTGTACTCGAATTAATAATACTTTGTAAAAAATTTTTGCGGATTTTCAAAAAAATGTCGCTAAAACTTCTCCTACAATGTATTCTTCACTCATGACTTCCCTCTTTTCTATCTATTTTAAACGTATTGACGTTCGTTTCCTTCCATATAAAGCTTTATCAATAATACCTCCCACCTAAGCAGATGTCTCCATCATAAAAATACAACTGCTTGTCCAGGTGTAATCGCACGTACTGAGCTCTTCAAAAGTATACCATAGCTTTTTGTCTTGTCGTCTTCTTGGAATACAACACGCACTTTTTGTATCTTGTTGACGATATCTAAATTTCGCAGTACATTCAAATTCATTTGGTTTTTCTTCATCTGTATTAAATTGCAAATCTGTTGCAAATAATGAGTCAGAATATAGGTTAGGATGATGGAATCCTTGTCCAACATATAAAGTGTATTGGTACTTAAATCTTTTCCTACAACAAACCATGGATCATTGGTTTTCCACCGCCACCGATTCCTAATCCTTGACGTTGACCAATCGTGTAATACATTAAACCAGCATGGTCTCCTTTAACCTCTCCATCTAATGTGACCATTTTACCAGGTTTAGCTGGTAAATAATGAGACAAGAATTCATTGAAGTTTCTCTCTCCGATAAAACATACACCTGTAGAATCTTTTTTTCTTAGCCGTTGCTAAGTCAAATTCTTCTGCAATTTTACGCACTTCTTTTTTTCTCTAAATGTCCCAATTGGGAACATTGCTTTTGATAATTGTTGTTGATTTAATTGACTTAAGAAATATGTTTGATCTTTATTATTATCCACTCCACGTAATAAACGAACAACACCATTCTCGTCTTTTTCCACACGAGCATAATGTCCCATTGCTACATAGTCTGCTCCTAATTGAAGGGCGTATTCTAAGAAAGCTTGGAATTTTACTTCTTTATTACACATTACATCCGGATTAGGAGTTCTTCCTAATCGATATTCTTTTAAGAAATATTCAAATACACGATCCCAATATTCCTTTTCAAAATTAACAGAATAATATGGAATCCCAATTTGTTCAGCTACTGCTGCTACATCTTTATAATCTTCTGTTGCTGTACATACACCATTTTCATCTGTATCATCCCAGTTTTTCATGAAGATACCAATCACATCGTATCCAGCTTGTTTTAATAAAAGAGCAGTTACTGAAGAATCAACTCCACCACTCATTCCAAACTATTACACGGATATTTTTCCTTATTCATTCATTCACCATCATTTCTAATTTTTTCTGTTTTAACTGATTTGAAGGTCGCTGTATCAATTTTATATCACTTTTCTAAAAATTTTTTTCAAAAATTTTTACTCAAAATCTTCTTAAATACGATAACGATAGGAATTATAGCCCTATGTGCATTTGACAAATAAATTTATTTTCACTACAATTATTATTGGTAAAAGGGGGCATAAGTGTATGATAATATCTTTACGAGCAGCACGGGTTAATCGTAATTTGACACTCTTAGAAGCCACAAATACCTAAAAATTAATAAAAGATACTTTAACGAAGTATGAAAAAGATTCTACGAGATCTTCCATACTCTTTAAAGTAAACGCATGCAGGAACTCTATGAGATCCCAGGCGAAAATCTTTATTTTGGCGATACTTTAAGCTTCGTGGCGCAGTTTAAGCCACTCCCTCACGAAGAAGATCAACAATAGTGATCGGAATACCTTCCCGTGCTATGTATAGAAACGAGACAGAGTAAACTCTGTCTCGTTTTTTTCTACTTCTTCTAATACGCCACGTTCTACTAATCCTTCTAAAATAAATTCTAGTTTTTCAATCGCATACGCGTTTTTCATTTTCCATATAATTGAACAGTTTGAAGTCCATCTTTTGTTGTTGTTGAAATTTTTAATTGTTTCATTGCTTTATCGACTGAAACTTTTTAATTTTTAATCCACGATGTCCGACTACTAAGTCATCTAAACTGCGAATTAATTGAAAATTACCTGCTTTTGTTTCGACAAATCCATTATCTCTTAATGTATATCCTTTTTACTGTTGGAGATACACGATACACATGATTTGAATTTTTTAATGTTGCTGTTTGAGTAAATGCCATATGAACACTTCCTTTCATCACTTTCTTCTAGTTTAGCATACTATGGTCGTTTAATCGAGGATATTGAGGAAATAAATGCATCAATATCTTCTTTAGTTGTCTCTCCTCCAAATGATAAACGAACAGATTCTACTCACTCTATTTTTTTATTCTGAGGAAACATGAGTGATAATACTGGACTAGGCTCTAAACTTCCAGCAGAACAAGCAGAACCCGCTGAAACAGCTACTTGATGTAGATCACACATAATTAATGTTTGACTGGCAGGAATGCCTTTTTAACCATACATTACAAATATGAGGGACTCTTTTCTTTGATGCATCCCCATTGATTTCAAAAGGAATGTTACGAGCCGTTAGTTGTTCTTGTAAATACTCTGACAATTCAATATATCTGTTCTTCTTCTCATTTCTAGTTTGAATCGCTAGTGCAAGAGCTTTTTGAAACCAACAATATATGGAACATTTTTCAGTTCCTGCTCTCCACCCTTGTTCTTGGCCTCCACCTTTAATCAGTGCATGAATCGGTGCAGATTTTTTTCTTATATAAAAATCCAATTCCTTTTTGGCGCATGAATTTTATGACCTGAAGCAGATAAATAATCAATATGATAAGTCGCTACATCTATTTCTTCTTGAGCAAATGCCTGAACTGCATCTGTATGGAAATAAGCAGGATGTTCCACTAATAACTCACCGATTTCATGAATCGGTTGATACGCTCCAGTTTCATTATTAACGGTCATAATCGATACTAAACGTGTCTTCTCCGTTAAAGCTTCTTCCACTTGTTTTAACAGAAATACAACCCTGATTCATCAGGAACTAACACAATAATCGTGAATCCTAATTGTTCAGCATAAGCTGCAGACTTTTTTTAACCGATGGATGCTCGATTCCTGAAATAATGATTTCTCCTTTTTCTTTCTGCAAAAATGCTGACAAATCGATTCAAACACTAAATTATTCCTTCTGAACCTGAACCTGTAAAAATAATGGAATCATTCATAGCAGCATGTAATTCTTGTAATATATCTTTTTGTAGCTTGAATCTTTTGTTTTTGAGTACGACCAATTTGGTAAACACTAGAAGGATTGCCCAAAATATGCCATTTCTTCAAAAAAATTGCCTTTTTTTACTTCCTCTACAACCGGTGTAGTGGCAGCATAATCTAAATAATGCAACGATATCGTCCTTTCTTTTTGGATAAAATTTTACATCTATCATTTTCTACTCTTACTAGTATAGTATATTTTTCAAAATAAGGTAAATATTTTTTTGACTCACGTCAGTATTTAAACTATGCTAGAAATAGAACAGACAGAAAGTGAGGAGAATTATGAAAAAAATCAACCATTAGCATACCAGAATGAGACCCACTTGCTTAGAAGAAGTTGTCGGACAACAACATTTAGTAGCACCTGGAAAAAAATTATTGCTCGAATGATTGCTGCTAAAACAACTCTCTTCGATGATTTTATATGGCCCTCCTGGAATTGGAAAAAAACAAGTATTGCCAGTGCCATTGCAGGAACGACAAAAGTATGCCTTTCAGACATTAAATGCCGCCACTGATACAAAAAGAATTACAAATTGTCATTGAAGAAGCAAAGATGAGCGGAACAGTCATTTTTATTACTGGATGAAATTCATCCCGCTTGGATAAACCAAAACAAGATTTTCCTTCTTCCACATTTAGAAAATGGACGTGTCATTTTTAATAGGAGCCACTACTGAAAATCCATACATTGCCATTAACCCAGCCATTCGCAGTCGAACACAAATTTTCGAACTCATCCCACTGACACCGAAGAAATTCATCAAGCACTCAAACGTGCATTAACAGATGAAACAAAAGGGATTTAGGAAACTATGATGTAGAAATCACAGACGGAGCGATGCATACATTGACGCATTTTTCAAATGGAGATGTCAGAAGTTCACTAAACGCTTTAGAATTAGCCGTGAAATCTACTCCAGAAAATGAAGATGGAAAAATTATTATTACAGAAGAAATCGCAGGAAACTGTCTACAAAAGAAAAGTATTCGCCCATGATAAAAACGGAGATCAACATTATGATGTCATCTCCGCTTTTCAAAAATCGATTCGAGGAAGTGACGTAGATGCAGCACTCCACTATGGCAAGGCTCATAGAAGCAGGGCGAACTTATTACATTAATTAGACGATTATTGGTCATCGCTTATGAAGATATCGGATTAGCAAAACCCAGCAGGAGCCAGTCGAGCCGTATTAGCTGTACAAGCTGCCGAAAAACTCAGCTTTACCCGAAGCAAAAATCCCACTTGCCAATGCAGTGATTGAATTAGCCCTCTCCCCTAAATCAATACAGCAATTCTCTCCATTGATGCAGCACTCTCAGATGTAAGACAAGGAAAATCAGGGAAACATCCCTTCCCACTTACAAGATGCACACTATCAAGGGCCCAAAAATTGGGACGAGGAACGAAATTGCAATACCCACACAACTATCCAAATCACTGGGTAAAACAACAATACTTACCAGATACACTCAAACATACACAATACTTCCACCCAGACCCAACTTCGAAAATTCGAAGAAGCGTTGAAAGGAACAGTATAAAGTTTCAATAAATGGAAATATCCCCCGACAAGAAATTCTTGCGGGGGAATGTTTTTCATTAGTCACTATCATTCAAATCAGTAGTCATAGTGCATTTCTTTTTAACTATCAAACCAAAATCTCTATAACTACATTTCTTAAATTTTTATCTACTAAACCCAGCGCCCATCTAATAATGTTACCAAAAAGCTGTTATCAGAAACATCTGCTCCAATATTTAATTCGTAGCAAATCGATCATCCCTCTTTAAATTCATTGAAATCACGTTCTTGAAATGCTTCTCTTAGTTGATGGACTGTTTCATATTCAGGTTTTTAATGTAGGAACTTCTTGTAATAAATAATCTACAATTCCTTGAGAATGTGTTAACCAATCGAATAATCTGTAATACTTATAGTTGTATGATTGAAGTTCATCTCTATTCTTTAATATTAGTTTCCAGTAACGTTTTTAATTTATTTTAAAGTCGTCTATCCTTATAGCGTACTTGATTCATTTTTCTTGTTCTTGTCTTGTTTAATTCTCTGTTTAAAAGCTTGAATAATATGAAATGGATCAATAATAATTTTTAACCTTAGGGAATAAACATTTAATGCCTTGTTTAGTTCTTCAATTTGCATTTTGACTTCTACAATTTTTTCTAAGTCTATTCTTTCATCTATGATGTTATCTACAAAGTGTCCATCATAATCTAATGCTGAAAATGAAATTACATTATACTTCCAATCCTTTCTCTGGAGATACTTTTCATGCTCTGTTATCTTCCAATAGGTTTTATAAACTTCTTCACTTACAGGTACAGCTTTTCCCCTAACATAGATGTAATATTCTTTTTTACCCATTGTGCTATCCTCCTTTTTATGTTCTCTGTTTTGGTTTTTTGAGAATAAAAAAGGAGGGCTTCTACACTTTGGCGTAAAAAGTCCTCTTTGAAAAATACATGCTTTTTTACTATGCTATTTAATATCGAATAAAAATTTTCTTAAACTAAATATCTTAATATCACACAATAAAAGAAGGTACCTTATGCTTACTCTTTCTGTTATCATGTCATACCATCGCATAACTTTATCTCCTTAACATTAACATTTTTATCTCCTTTATTTTAGTCTTGAAAAATAATAGTACCCTCTGTTGATATTTATAAATGCATAACATTATCAGCTATCGAATTTAAAAATTCTTGGTCATGGAAACAATGAATATTATTTTATTATCACTTTTTACATTCGTTAATTAGATGCGATATATTCATCATGTTGCAATAATCCATTCCACTAGTTGGCTCATCAAAAAATATGAGTTTAGAATTCTTTACACAGTACGGATGCAATTGCTACTCTTTGTTTTTGTCCC
>BNJS01002188.1_pt1 | contig 55803 bp, 78 predicted proteins | sample 8540461 | NCBI WGS metagenome assembly BNJS01 (sample SAMD00202454, study PRJDB9452) | human saliva metagenome | isolation source: human saliva | place: Japan
CACACCATGAGCCTGTCCTCTTCCACTGGCGCCACTGACCCGCCACCGGCTCGTCCGACACCAACGCAGATGTCGAGACGCTGCCCTACGACATGCGCCCGCGAGGAGCTCGTCTCCGTCGTCCAGCGTCTCGAGGCCGGTCAGGTTCCTCTCGAGGAGGCGCTCGCGCTATGGGAGCGGAGAGAGGCTCTCGCCGCCTGCCGCTGCTACGGCTCGACGACGCGCGCACCCGTCTGGCCGCCGTCGCCGAGCGCGAGAAAGCCTCCTCCTGACCTCGTCACTCCACCGCAAGGAGCCACCATGAGCACCCCGCCGTCCAGGAACCGCTCTAGTCATCGGCGAAGCCCTGTCGACGTTGTCATCCGCCCCGACGAATCCCCCACCGACATCCCCGGCGGTCGCCGGCCAACGGCCTCGGGCTGGCGAGGCTGGGCCGCGACGCCGAGCTGGACTGCTGATCGGCACCGACGCACGCGGTCAGGCCGTCCGCAAGCATCTCGAGGCCGACGGCGTACGGCTGACCTCGGGCCCGAGGGCGCCGCGCGCACATCGACCGCCGAGGCCACCATCGGTGCGGACGGCGTCGCCTCCTGTGTCTTCGACCTGAGCTGGGAGCCCCCTACCCCACCCGCACCGAGGACGCCGAGACCTCCCCTGCTCGTCCACACCGGTTCGATCGCCGCGATCCTGGCCCCGGGAGCGGCCACGGTGGAGAAGGTGCTGACCGATTTCCGGGCCACCTCGACCGTGTGCTACGACCCCAACGCCCGGCCCCAGCTCATGGGCGAGCCGGCAGGCGCGCGCGCCATCGTCGAACGGCCTCGTCGCCCCGTCCGACCCTGGTCAAGTGCTCCGATGAGGACATCGCCTGGCCTCTACGGCATCGACACTTCTGAGGACCCGCACTCCAGAGCGTCCTGAGCGACTGGCTGGAAGCTGGGGCCGTCCGTCGTCGTGGTGACACGGGGCAAGCACGGCGCCCTGGCCCTGACCGCCTCCGGACTGCGCCTGGAGGTCCTGCAGACCCGAACGTCGTCGTCGCCGACACGGTCGGAGCCGGAGACCCTTCATGGGCGGGCTCGAGGACGGACTGTGGTCCGAGGGCCTTTGTAGGAGCCGACCGGCGCGAGGCCCTGCAGCGCCATCGACGCCGCCACGCTCGAGCGCATCGTGCGCCATGCAGCGGCGATCGCCGACATCACGGTCTCGCGGGCGGGTGCGAATCCGCCCACCCGCGCCGATCTCGAGGTCTGAGGCCGACTAGCCGGGCTCGCGGGGCCGTCTCGGATTCTGTCCCGAATTTCAGGAACCGCGAGCCCGGTCCGGTCAGTACCGGCGGAACAGCATCAGATGCGCCCTCGGTGCCCGTTGAGGCGAGCTGACGCCACCGGCATCTTGAGAGAGCACCCGTGCCGGCAGCTCACCTACCGGGATGCATCCGGTGCGATACGCCCGGGCTTCCGCACCGGATGTGAGGGCACCCGAGCCCGAGGCGCAAGAAGGCGCGCCTTATCGCCCCATGCGTCGTTCCCGACCCGCGTAGTCGCGCAGTGCGCGCAGGAAGTCGATGCGCCGGAAAGCCGGCCAGTTGACCTCGCAGAAGTAGAACTCGGAGTGGACTGACTGCCACAGTAGGAAACCCGACAGCCGCTGCTCGCCGGAGGTGCGGATGACCAGGTCCGGATCCGGCTGGCCCTTGGTGTACAAGTGGTCGGTGATGTCCTCCTCGGACAGCGTCGCCGCCACATCCTCGAGGCTGTCGCCCGCGACGGCCCGCTCCCGCAAGATGTCCCGCACGGCGTCGGCGATCTCCTGACGACCGCCGTACCCCACCGCAATATTGACGTGCATGCGCGTGTCGCCGTCCTCCGGCCCGTCAGCACCCCGCGCGCCGTCTTCGGCTCCACGGGGCGCCTGTGCGGATGCAGTGGACGCGGTTGAAGCAGCGGAGGCGGTGGAGGCGACAGCAGTGCGCAGGCGCTCGGCGACGGGGCGGGCAGCAGATCGACGGCGCCGACCAGGCGCAGGCGCCAGCGGCCGGTGGAGGCCAGTCTCGTCGACGGCATGGGCGATGATGTCGAGCAGGGGAGAGTTCGGCCTGGTCCCGCGAGAGGTTGTCGGTGCTCAGGAGCCACAGGGTGACCATGCGGACCCCGGCCACCTCCGCCCAGCCGAGGAACCTTGATCTTGTCCGCTCCCCGCTTGTGCCCTGAGCGGTCCCGAAAACCCTTGGTTCGCGCCCAACGCCGATTGCCGTCAAGGATGACGCCGACGTGACCCGGCACCGTGAGAGTTTGATCTAGGCCGCCAGGCGGCGCTCCAGAACCTCGTAGACGAGGTTGTTCCCCGCCATGCCTCTCCTCCGGGTGCGATCGTCCGCCATGTGCGGGCGCCGGCGGCCCCTCGAGGCAACGGTAGCCGAGTGAGGCGCTTCCCACCTTTTTCACGAAAACTTACGGTAACGTAACCTACGGAACCGTAAGTTATTGGCCCGTGGGCGCGCGCCCCATCGAGGAGGTCCGCACATGAGCATTCAGGCTCCTGCGCATGAGACCGTATCCGAAGACGCCGGCACGCACAGCGCCGCCAAGGAGAGCACCATGCAGAGCACCACAGGCACGACAGGCACCACGGGTACCGGTACGACGCCCAAGAAGCCCTCCTCACCCTACGACGGATACCCCTGCCGCACCTGCGCGGCTGATTCACGCGTGCACTGCGCCCCTGGCGCTGGCCGCCTGCATCGTGCTGACCATCCTGGCTCCCACCGCCGGGAAGTCCTGGGCATGCGCCGCCTACCTGGCCTGCTCCTGCCGCTCTTCACCAACTCCGGCGTGTATCAGCATCCTCCAACGGTCATTTGTCACGTCGCGTGTCCGCCACCCTCCAGTCCTTCGATCATTCCAACATCTTCCTCCCTGATCGCCGGCACCTACACACCGCTGTCGGTGGCGCTGCTCAGCACCAGAGCCGCCGCGCTCGTTCTGAGCATCGTGTGGGCGGGCGCTGCTGGGGATCGTCAAATGCCTGGTTCGGCGAGCGCCCCGCGCTGGTTCTCCACGGTCCTGTAGCATGTGGCTCTGGGCTGGGTGGCGCCTGGTTCCCGCCCCAGTTCTGGTTCACCGGCGGACCGGCGATCGTGCCTGCTCGTAGCGGGGGTCTCCTGTACACCATCGGCGGCGTCATCTACGTTCGCCAGCGCCCCGACCCCCGGCCCGAATGGTTCGGATTCCACGAGATCTTCCACCTGTGCACGGTGGCGGGCTGGGCCTGTCATTGCGTCGCCTGCTACCTGGCCGTCCTCAGTTGACAGGTCGAAGTCAGATCGATGTCAGGTCGAAGCGCTGAGGTCCGCCGAGGCTCGGGGCTAAGATCACCGATTGAACTCGTCGTTCAGTCTAGGAGGATCCATGGCCGAGGAGACTACCGACAGCAGAGCACCTGGCTCACACATGACGCTTTCGATCGTCTGACTGAGGAGCTGCGACGCCGTAAGGATACCGATCGCAGGGAAATCGCAGCGCGCGTCGAGGCCGCCCGCCAGGAGGGCGACCTGCGCGAGAACGCGGGTTATCACGCTGCACGCGAGGAGGCCGGACTCAACGAGGCTCGCATCATTCAGCTCACCGAGCTGCTTGAGCACGCCCAGATCGGCGAGGCCGCCTCTGACGGCTCAGTATCCGCCGGAACGATCGTGACCGCGAAGGTCGCCGGCAAGGAGCAGCGCTTCGCACCCCGGCGGGCAGGAGATCACCGCGGACGTTCCCGATGGCGTCAAGGTCTTCTCCCCGACGCACCGCTCGGCAAGGCGCTCATGGGGCATCGTGCCGGCGAGACCGTCACCTACGCCGCCCCTACCGGCAAGGAGATCAAGGCGAGATCGTCGACGTCACCAGGGTCTGAGACAGCACGCCCCCGGGGCTCGCTTCGTCAGTATTCGGCTGCGTGCGCTGCGGCGACCGCCGCGGCAGCCCACAAGCAGCCACGACGAGCGCTCACGCGAGCAGCGGACAACGGCGAACGACTCAGCGCTCCAGACGCACGACGTCCAGCGGTAGCGTTGGGCCATGACAGCCTCACGATCCTCGATGCCCCCTCGCAGCACCGCGATCCCCGGCCGCGAGGCCGGCCTGCTGCCGGAGCCCGGTGAGCACGTCGTTCTCGGCGACCCGTTGAACGGCCCCTGGCCGGAGGGCACTCACGTGATCTATCTGGCGGGCGGTTGCTTCTGGGGCGTGGAGAGGGATCCTGTGGCGCCAGCCCGGCGTCGTCGCCACCGCCGTCGGCTACATGGGCGGCACCACGCCGAACCCGACCTATCAGGAGGTCTGCACCGGGGCCACCGGCCATGCCGAGGCCGTGCGAGTGGCCTACGACCCCGCCGTCGTCGGAGAGGACGGCAAGGCGCTGCTGCGCACCTTCTGGGAGAACCACGACTCGACGCGCCTGAACCGGCACGGCAACGACATCGGCACCCAGTACCGCTCGGCGGTGTGGACGACGACGCCCGCCCAAACGGCCGCCGCTCACGAGGTCCGCGATCTCTTCCAAGGCGAATTGACGCGTCTGGGGCTGGGACCTGCGTGCCACGATCGCGCCGGCCGACGAACTGTACGCCGAATTCGGTGGCGCCTTCTACTTGGCCGAGGGCTATCACCAGGGCTACCTGCACAAGAACCCGGGAGGCTATTGCAACCACGGCCCCAACGGGGTGACCTGCCCGGTGGGAGTCGCGGACCTGCCCGCCCAAACCGATGTCCTGCCGCCTGAGGAGACGCCGGATGTCTGAGTCCGGGATGCCGGTATCCCGGGCGGGCTATGCGGGCGATGAGGGCAGCACTCAGCTGGCAGGCCGCCGATGAACTCCTCTCCGCACTGGCGGCCAGCCCATCGGCACACCACCATCTGGCCGCCGTAAAACAGGCCACCGCCCGGGCAGAAGCACTGCTGGGCGCCCCCGCGCCCTTCGTCGTCTGGAACGACATGGGCGTCGTACCATTTCTGTCCGTCTCGGCGAACGAGAGCTCCAGGCTCTGACACAGGGATGAGGGCGCCCGCCCCGGCATGGGGCGGACGCCGACCTCAGGCGCCCAGGGCCAGGTGCGCCGCAACCCCGAGCATGACACATCCGACGAGAATATCCACCACTCGCCACGTCCGGACTCGACAACGGCCCCGACAGGACCCGTGCGCCCAGACCGAGCCCGGCGAACCAGACGATGGAGGCCGCGCAGGCACCAGCAGCAGCCCACCACCGCGCCGGTCCGAAATTGCTGGTCACCGTACCGGAGAGTCAGGACGGTGTCGAGGTAGACATGGGGATTGAGCCAGGTCAGCGCCAGAGTCGTCGCCGCCACCGATGCGGCCGGCGCGCCGCAGCCTCCTAGCGCACCAGGACGCAGCGCAGAACGGAATGGAGGACAGGGCAAAAGCTGCCAGGTACGCCACTCCGCCCCAGCGCAGGATCCGAGTAGCCAGGAGCCAGTCCAGTCACAAGCGCCAATCGCTCCAGTTCCCCACACAGATCAACACGAGGTCGCTGAGGGCGCAAATCGCAATGACCAGACCGATGTGCTCACGGCGCACCCCCGCCGCAGCACCCAGGCGTTCTGCGCCCGATGGCGACGATAAGTCCAAGTCCGGTGCCGAAACCGGTCAGCGCGGGAGTCATGCTGAGCGGCATGGATACAGCGGATGTAGCAGATACAGCGGCAGGATGGACAGCGGCCGAAGTCAGTGCGATGATCACGCGCCGAGGCTTAGTGACGACGCCTTCTTGAAGGCCAGCGCGATAATCTTCATGCCGTGAAGCCATCCTTCATGCATCCGGATCAGCTCGCCGCCCTGGAAGCCATCACCGATACCGGCACCTTCGAGGCGGCGGCCCGTCGTCTCGGGGTTTCGACCTCTGCGGTCAGCCAGCGGATCCGAGCCCCTGAGTCCGCGCTCGGCCGCGTCGTCGTGCAACGCGGCTCACCGTCCCACCAACGCCCGACGGCGAAGTGGTACTGCGCCACGCCCGCCAGCAGGCACCTCGCCGCAGAGATGGCGGTTGAGCTCGCACTCGATGACCCGACCGAAGCGCATGCCGCCGTCGGAGCCAGGGTCCCACGGAGATCGAGCCGTCGGTGGCCATCAACGCCGACTCCTTGGCCACCTGGTTCCCCGCGATCTTGCGCGAGGCCGCCGAATGGAACTGCCGACTCGACTGGTCGTGGCCGACGAGAACAACACCGCCGAGCTGCTGATCGGGCCAGGCTCATGTGCGCCGTCCTCGTCGGCACGCGCGGCGCGCTGCCGAGTGGAGCGCCTGGGAGCCGTCTCCTACTCCCCGTCATGCGCCCGCCTCCTCACCGGCGGCGTCACGGCCTCCTCACTGCCCGGTGGTCCGCTTCGACGCCGACGACGACCTGCGGGACTCGCTCTGCGCGCAGCGGGCCTGCCCGCCACCGCACCGCGCGCGCCATCGTCCCCACGGCAGCAGGGTTCGCCGCGGCCATCGAGGCGGGTTTGGGCTGGGGGCATGCTGCCCGCCGGCCAACTGGCCGATCATCCGGGACTTGTCGCCGTGCCCGGGCTGGCAGGGCTGGATCGCACGCCGTTCTGGCACCGCTGGTCGATCGCCCCGGCGAGCCTGGATCGGCTCACGACGGCAGTGCGTCGGGCATGCCCGAGATCAATGTCGCGAATCGACATAGATACAGATGCGGCACCAGTGCCGCTCGACGCGGAAGGAATACGACCGATCTCGACGCGGAACCGGACCGATCTCGACGCGGGTTGCGACCGATCTCGACGCGGATTGCGACCGATCCGACGCGAACCGGACCGATCTCGACGCGGGTTGCGACCGATCTCGACGCGGAACCGGACCGATCTCGACGCGGGTTGCGACCGATCTCGGCGAAGAGCAGAGGGCCGTGTGCCAAGATCGGGGCATGAGTGACAACGGATACGGTCGACCTGTCGGGACGGCTCCGCAGACGCTATGGAGGACGCTCCGGCGACAGGCGCGGGGGCCGAGCGCGTCGGGTTCACGACGACGAGCCGCGCGATGGCTCCCTCGTCTGACCTCGTGGGACACCTTCACGTGCTCGATGACCGCTCCTACGCGGCGTACAAGGCGATCGTGGGCCGCTACGAGGCGCCCGACGGCTGGGTGCCGCATGTCGACCGCGTCCAGCCCGACCCTACGCCCCTCCGACCTCGCATCCGCCTGGAGATCCCGGCCGACCTGCCCGGCCTGGAAATCCTGGAGGATCGCGAGCTCCTGGCGACCGAGGATCGCCGTCTGGCGGTGCGAGACTCCCTCACGCGCGAGCCGCATGCGGGCTTCAAGGGCGCACCAACTCGTCCATCGCCGCTCCGGGTCAGGAGATCTGGAGCGCTCCGCCGTCGTCGTCCCGCCCGAGGGGCCCGAGGACGGACGGCGTCGGAGACTGACGCTTCAGGTGCGCGCCTGCGCATAGGCGCCGGCGCGCGCATCGCTCCATCCAGGCCATGAGGGCCGCTCGCATCGTCTCGCGCGACTGCCCCGCGCCTCGACGCCGCCCTGGACCTGACCGGGCGAGGGCGGGCCGAGCGGCTGCTCGCCCACGTGTCCGCGCTCGAGGACCATCGAGCACTGACCGATGCCGTCCGCTCAAAGCGGCTGGGTCTCCTCGCCGATGGCGCCTCGCCGCCGCGCCGCTCAGAGTGAGCGACGAGCCCATGCGCTCGGGCGCCGTGCCGCCGCAGGCCCCGGAGTCGCTGGCCGCTCGATCGTCCCTGCCGCATGCGGGAAGGGTGCGCGGCACCGTCATCGGGCAGTCACCGTCATCGTGGGCGGGGGCTACCACGGCAAATCAACACTGCTGAATGCTGTGAGCGGGCGTCTACCCGCACGTGCCCGGGGACGGTCGCGAGCTGATCGCCACCGTGCCCGACGCGGTCAGGTGCGCGCCGCGGACGGGCCGGGCGGTCACCGGCGTCGACCTGTCGCCCTTCATCTCGCATCTGCCGGGCGGGCGGACACCGCGGCCTTCACCTCCAAGAACGCCTCGGCTCAACCTCGCAGGCCGCCTCGATCATTGAGGCGATCGAGGCGGGAGCGACCGCCCTGCTGCTGGACGAGGACACCATCGGCGACCAATCTGCTCATCCGCGACGCCCGCATGCGCACCTCGTGGCTGATGAGCGCGAACCGATCACACCTTTCGTCGACCGCATCGGGCGCTGGCGGCCGCCGGCGTCTCCACAGTCATGGTGATGAGGCTCGGGCGACTCACCTGGATGTGGCCGATCGGGTCCTGCCTGGCGGACTCCTACGAGCTGCACGACGCCACCGAGCAGGCAGCCGCCGTCGTGGCCTCCCAGCCGCGTAAGACCACCGCCCCTGCCGCAATGGCCGACGGCGAATCCGCGCAGGCCGCTGTCCTCGCCCCGCGCGAGCGGCGCACGATCCGCATCGACGCTCGCGCGCCTGGACCAGATTCAGCTGACCGCGAGGGAGATCGACGTCGCCGACGTGTCCGGCATCGTGGACCCCGGGCAGACGAGGCGATCGCCCACGCATTGCGAGCCCCTGCTGGGCAGCGCTTCGACGGGGTCTCCCCACTGGCGCAGTGCCTCGAGGACCTGGACGCGCTGCTGAACGACGAAGGGCTGGACGCGCTGGGCTCAGCGCATGAGCGCCCGGCCTTCTTCGTGCGCCCGCGCATGGTGGACGTCGCCGGTGCGGTCAACCGCTACCGGAGTCTTGACCTGGCCTGAGACCGAGGCATCCGCCCTGTCTCGGCTGCCGCCGCACCGGCGATGCCTCCCGGAAGAGCGCGGAGGCCGCCCTGCCGGGAACATCCGCCCGCTTCAGCGCAGGCGGCGAGCGCCCGGTCCTGAGCGACGATGGCCTTCACCATCGTGGGACCTCGCCGTCGTGGTAGGCAGCGGGCGCGAAAGCACCCTTGTCGAAGTCGGTGGCAGGGACAGGCTGACCTGATTCCCCACGACGCCGGTGGTGAAGTTGACCAGGACGCCCCCGCAGATGCTCGATCGGGCGGAGCCCGCCGCGGTAGGAGTAACCGACCAGGCCGACGGCCTTGTTCGCGAGCACGGACGGGACGATGAAGTCGATCGCGTTCTTCAGAGCGCCCGGCAAGGAGCGGTTGTACTCGGGGTGACGAAGATGTAGGCGTCGAAGCGGGCCAGGGCCTCGTTCCACGCCGCAGAGGCCGGGTCCTTCGAAGTGGCGTCATCGACGTACCTCGGCGAAGACCGGAAGATCGAAGTCGACGAGCTCGAGGACCTCGGCCTCCGACCCTCGACGGTGTCGCCTTCTCGGCGACCCAGCGGGCAACGTCGGAGCCGACGCGGTTGGGACGGACAGAGCCGGTGATGACGGCAAGACGGGTCATGGTCTCTCCAAGGAATCGATGCGACCGGTCGCGCGAACGGCACACCGGTTATTGACTTGTGAATTACATTAGGGCCCTCAGTCCCATAAAGGCGCGCTGCTTTTTCGATGAATCGTCTCACATGAACGATGCGGCCGGCGCCCTGCCATCCCCGGAGCGTCCCCGCGAGCACCCGGAGGTGGCCGAGGCGGCAGAGGTGGCGGAAGCACCGATCCTGAGGACACTCACCGCGCGAGGAAGAAACGGGCCGAAGGGTCGTCGGTCTCTCGTGGTAGGCGTATCCGAGGCGGTCCATGTGCTCGGTGAGCCTGCGGTCGTCGGGGCCAGCCTCGAAAGCCGTCAGGATGCGCCCATGTCGGCACCATCGGTGCGGTAGTGAACAGCGTGACGTTCCAGCGGGTGCCGAGCACCTCCAGGAAGCGCATGAGGCACCGGGGGGCCCTGGGGAACGCAACGCTGAATAGCCGTTCGACCAGCCCTTGCGCGTCCGCCGATCATGGAGCGCACATGACCTTGGCGAGCCTCGTCGTCGGTCAGGTCGACGACGCTGCAGCCCACGGCCTCCAAGTCGCGCACGATCTCAGCGCGCCTCGCGCCCACGAGTAAGCCGCACACCCACGAAAATGCGCGCCGGCGACCCGGGAGGCCGAGGCGGAGACCCGGTAGTTGAACTCGGTGACGGCCCGCCCGCCCAGCACCGAGGCGAAGCGGAGGAATTCTCCCTGGACCTCGGGAATGGTGACGCCGAGGATCGCCTCGCGCTGCTCACCGATCTCGCTGCGCTCAGAGATGTAGCGCAACTGGTGGAAGTTGAGGTTCGCCCCCGAGAGCACGCAGGCCAGTCGCTCCCCCTCCAGGCGGTGGGCGGCGACGTACTTCTTCAGACCCGCCAGGGCGATGGCGCCGCTGGGCTCGGGCACGGCGCGCAGATCCTCGAAGAGGTCGCGCACGGCGGCGGAGGTCTCGTCGGAGGAGACGGTGATGACGTCGTCGAGGAGGGCCGAGCACAGGCGGAAGGTCTCATCGCCGATCCGGCGCACGGCGACGCCCTCGGCGAACAGGCCGACGCGCTCGAGAGTGACCGGCCCGGCGGCGTCGAGAGCGGCCGCCAGGCAGGCGGACTCCTCGTGCTCGACGCCGATGACGGCGACATCGGGCATGAGCTGCTTGATCAGGACGGCGATCCCAGCAGCCGGACCGCCGCCGCCCACGGGCACGAAGACGCGGTCGAGCTCGGCGTCCTGCTGAATCATCTCCAGCCCGATGGTGCCCGACCGGCGATCACCCGCAGGTCGTCGAACGGGCGATGAAGGTCAGCCCTCGGCGGTGGACAGGCGCTGAGCTCTCGCCCCGCGGCGTCGAAGTTCTCTCCGACCAGGCGAACCTTCCCCGAGCGAGCGCACGGCGTCGACCTTGATGCGCGGGTGACGGTGGGCATGACGATAGTGGCGCGGATACCCAGGATCGCGGCGCTGCGCGCGACTTTCCGGGCGTGGTCTGCCCGCCGAGGCGGTCACCCACGCCGCGGGCGCGCTGGGTTTCGGTCAGGAGCGCATGGCGTTGTAGGCGCCGCGGATCTTGAAGGCGGACTCGCCTGAGGTCCTCGCGCTTGACCTCCACGGTGCTGCGAGGCGCGCGGACAGGGCGGGCATCTCCTGCAGGGCGTGTGCTCGGCGGCCTCGATAGACGGGGCGCGCAGGATGGCGCGGGTACTGGGCGCGGAATCCCAGGGGCGTCGACGACGGGCTCATTCACGGGCCCAACCCCAGATGACTGGTCTGGAGGAAGAGGTGCGAGACGGCCCCGGGCAGCCGTGGGCGTGGCGTCGCCGCGGTGACGACCGGCCTCGCCTGTCTGCATCCTGTGATGCGAGCACGTGACAGACGGGAGACGAAAACGGTATCATTCACTTGTCAATGAGCACATGTTTGACGCCTGATGTTCCCAATTTCTTGTGAATTCCCCTGTTTCCCTGATGCTGAGGAGGTCCGCAGTGGCGGATATCCGTATTGTTCATGGTGATCTTGAAAGTTTGGCGGGCCGGATCGATGCGGTGCGTGATGGAGTCACTGGTCTTGATGCCGCTGGGGCGGTGGGTGGAGCCGCCTCGGCGATGCCCGGATCGGTGAGCTCGGGGTGCTGGGAGCGGTTGCTGACCGATGACGGGGCTAAAGGCCGCCTTGGGCGGTCAATACGGAGGCGTGGGCAGTGGAGTTCGCAATCTGGTGGCCATTCACCGCAGCAATGACGGGGCTGTAGCCGCCGCCACGCCCACTATCGGCGCAGTAGCGGGGCAGGCCACAGGCTGGGCGCATGCGAAAGGGCTGGACTGAGCCATGGTCACCTGGACCGACGTACGCACCTGGCGTCACGGGCCGCTGGAAGAGGCCGGTGAGTCGCTGAGATCCGTGGGCACCACCGTGGCCGACCTGAAACAGGATGCGCAATGCGCGGGTACGCAGATCGTCTCGCAGGCCCTGGGCGTGGATGCGGCGCGCGCCGCCCCTGGGCCGCTGCACCGCATCCCATGGTGAGTTCCACGACCAGGTCGCCTCCTGACCAGAGCCACCTTCGAGGCCTCCGCGGGCGTGGCCGCGGTGGAGAAGAAGGTCCCGGCCGCCCTCGACTATGCCGAAGCCCACCCCATGGTCACCCTCCACCCTGACGGCACAGTCTCCACACCCCGCCACCAACGCAGACGCCGACCCGGCCGCGGGCGAGGCGGCCGGCGCGAGCGGGCCGGCGCGGAGCGGCTGCCGGGCTCGCCGGGCTGACGGCCGAGCAGATCCAGGCGCAGGCCGCCGAACTCGAGCAAATGGTCTCAACCACCCCTGACCCACGCCAACGAGGTCGATCAGACCTACGCCAGCGCCCTGGCCGATATCGCCACACCCGGAACCCCCAACCCGGCCCTCGCCAACACCACCCAACCCCAACCAGCCTGCACCAACCCGTTCTCAGCAAGGGCGAGACACTGCTGCTCGTAACTCGCGGTGGCCGCCTGCGCAACGGTGGACGAGCACAACGGCGGCGGGATGCCAACAACCAGGATGATTGGCTCAGGCGATGGGGTTCCCGGTGAGCACGCGGACATGCCCGGAGTGAAGCCCTGGCAGTACCAGGGCGACTCGAGCAACGAGGATCAGGCCCATACGCCCAGCGGAGCCGACCCTGGGGACTACGCCAACCACGAGGCCGCCACCCTCGCCGCCGATGGATTCTCCCCTGGTGGCCGGACGCCGCGGAGAACCTGCATCACTACTCTCGGCAACACCGGCGACCCGCAAAGCACGAACGTCGACAAAATGCTCACCGACCTCCCCTAACCATCCGGCAACTCGGAGAACGCTGTTAAGGTAATGGCGGGGCAGGCGGTGACAAAGTCGCAGGAATCGGGCGCGACCGGCCGATGACCTACCCTCACCACCGCGTGGAGTCAGGAGTACACCAACCAGAGCACGCAACCGAACTGGTTCTACGCCACGGGCAATTACAGCCGCTACGGACGGCACCATCACCGTCTACCCGCCGTCGGACGACAACCCCGAGTGGACGTACAAGCACGATCACCGCGTCCACACCGCCGACCGCTACAACTGGGACGGAACCAAATCCACAGACATCGTCGGCGTGCCAATAACGGACAAGCAGCTCCAGGAGCTGCACCAGGTCGGCCCTCGCCCAGGAATACGACCTGGTGGGCGAGTCCCTCGGTCCAGCACGGAGAGGGCCCACCATGAGAACAAGACACGAATTCATGTGGCGTACGGCAGCTGGTAGTGGTCAGCGCAGTCCTGACCCTCGACTGCTATAACGGGGTGCGGGTCTGCCACGCCCCGACAACTCATCTACCGCTGCCCGTACATCTCCAGACTCGCTCAGGCGACTCGGCACCGCCAGCGTCCAGCCGGACGCACCCTACCCGGCCGACATGGACCACCTGGACGATACTCCTCGCCAGCGGCGACGGCCACACACTGCCCCAAGACGCCGAAATCACCTCCGTCAGCCCCGCCACCAACTTCGCCACACGAGTCCCAAACGGCTGGGGCTACATCATCGCCTTCACCGCCACCGACACCAACATCCGCACCTACGTCACCACATACATCGGTTTAAATGGCGAAATCATTGAACGTTACCCGACGGTACGGCCGGAGAATAAGTGACCTAGAGGACGTCGACCTCAACAGCATCACCAACCCCTGGAACACCAACTTCGGGGACGCCATACTTCTCCTCGAACGCCCCCTGGGCCGCGGCTGGCTCATCATCCGCGACTCCACTCGCTAAAACCACTAGAACCAGCCCATGATAAGCAGCAGGCACGCACTCGCACGGCGCACAGCAACCAGCACAGCTCTCATACTGGCTGCTGCCACTGCTGCTGGGTGCGGTCTGCCGGACCCAGGCAGCTCATCTACCGCTGCCCGTACATCTCAGACTGCTCAGGCGACCGGCACTGCCAGTGTCCAGCCGGACGCGCCCTACCCGGCCGATATGGATCACCTCGACGATATCCTCGCCATCGGCAAAGGCCGCGAGCTGCCCCAGGACGCCGAGGTCACCTCCGTCAGCCCCGCCACCAACTTCGCCGCCTCATACCCCGGCGGCTGGGGTTACATCATCGCCTTCACCGCCACCGACACCAACATCCGCACCTACGTCACCACATACATCGGTTTAAACGGCGAAATCATTGAACGTTACCCGACAGTACGGCCGGAGAATAAGGACCCAGAGGACGTCGACGCCAACAGCATTACCAACCCCTGGGAATGGGACTTCGATGACACCGTCCTCCTTCTCGAGCGCCCCCTGGGTCGCGGCTGGCTCATCATCCGACACTCCCCCCGCTAAAACCACCAGAACCATCCATGAGCAAAAGACGTGCATTCAGGCGTGTATTCATGTGGCGTACGGCAGCTGAGTGCGGGTCAGCGCAGTCCGACCCTGATCTGCTAGTAACGGGGTGCAGCCTGCCGCACCCAGGCAGCTTTGCCCGCTGCTCGTACATCCAGACTGCTCAGGCGACCGGCACCGCCAGCGTCAGCCGGACGCGCCCCACCCGGCCGATATGATCACCTGGACGATATCCTCGCCAGCGGCGACGGCCACACACTGCCCCCAAGACGCCGAAATTACCGTCCGCCGCCCTGCCACCAACTTCGCCACACGAGTCCCAAACGGCTGGGGCTACATCATCGCCTTCACCGCCACCGACACCAACATCCGCACCTCACGTCACCACATACATCGGTTTTAAATGGCGAAATCATTGAACGTTACCTCGACAGTACGGGCTGGAGAATAAGGACCTAGTGTCGCGTGTCGTTAGTTGTTTTGTGGTTGGTGTTTAGGATGATGGGGGACGGGCGAATAGACCTGCTCCTGGACTGGTTCTGCGTGAGGGTGACCTGGAGGTGCTCGAGTCCTGGCTGCGTGCCACGACGGTGCCGGCTGGTTTGGCGCGGCGGGCGCGGATCGTGCCCTGGCTGCTCAGGGGTGGCTAACAGTCGGATCGCGCAGGCGGTGGGGTCAGCGTCCCCACGGTGGTCTCGGCGGCGCCGCCACCAGGCCGGGGGTGTGTGTGCGGAGGACGCGCCCCTGCTCGGGGCGTCCCCAGGCAGGTGCCTCGGAGCGGGTCGGCCGCTACCTGGCGCCACCTCCCAAGAGGTACGGGGATCACGCATTGGTCGAGCCGGCTGCTGGCCCGTCACCTGGGCATCGGCAACGCCACCGTGGCGCGGGTGTGGCGCAGCTATGGGATCCAGCCCTGGAGGTCGGGGACCTTCAAGTACTCCACCGATCCCGAGCTGGTCGCCAAGGTCACCGACGTGGTGGGCCTGTACCTGGCACCCCCGGACAACGCCGTGGTGCTGTGCGTCGACGAGAAGTCCCAGATCCAGGCCCTGGACCGCACCGCCCCGATGCTGCCCATGGCGCCGGGCAGGATCGAGCGGCGCACCCACGACTACACCCGGCACGCCACCTCCACCCTGTTCGCCGCCCTGGAGGTCGCCACCGGCCGCGTCACAGCCCGCCTGCAAGCCCCGCCACCGCAGTACCGAGCTGCTCTGTCTTCCGCGCCAGGTCACGCGCGCCTACCCCGACGACGAGCTGCACCTGGTGATGGACAACTACGCAACCCACAAGACCCCCGAGGTGCGCGCCTGGCTGGAGGCCAACCCTCGCGTCCACGTCCACTTCACCCCCACCAGCGCCTCCTGGCTCAACATGGTCGAGATCTTCTTCTCCGTCATCGACCGTGCGGCCATCCGCCGAGGAGTCTTCACCTCCGTCAAGGACCTCAACACCAAGATCCGCGCCTTCATCAACGGCTGGAACCAGCGCTGCCACCCATTCACCTGGACCAAGACCCCCGACGAGATCCTCACCAAATGCCAACCAAAAACAAACTAACAACACAAGACACTAGAGGACGTCGACCTCAACAGCATCACCAACCCCTGGAACACCAACTTCGGGGACGCCATACTTCTCCTCGAACGCCCCCTGGGCCGCGGCTGGCTCATCATCCGCGACTCCACTCGCTAAAACCAGGACCGGTGCCTCTGTTGTCCATACTGGAGGTTTAAAAATCAGCGCGCACGCCCAAAGGCGAATAAGAATTCTGCACTGACGACGCCATTTCTCAGCGCTCGTCGGGCTCGCCGGCTCTCATCCTCGGCTCTCAACCTCCGCGATGGACGAACGCCGTCAGTACCGCGGCAACTTGGACAGGTCGCGCACCGCGCCGACGTCGGCGCTCGTGGCCAGCATGGCGTAGGCGCGCAGCGCAGCACTAATCCTGCGGGGGCGTGGAGCGTGCGGCGACCACGCGTCGCTCCCGCGGGCCTCCTCCTCTGCACGGCGGCGGGCGATCTCGTCGTCATCGACCATGAGCTCGATACGGCGCTGCGGGATGTCGATCTCGATGCGGTCGCCGTCGCGCACCAGACCGATGAGCCGCCGGCGGCAGCCTCCGGGAGACGTGGCCGATGGACAGCCCGAGGGTTGCGGAGAAGCGGCCGTCGGTCAGCAGCGCACTCCCTGCCCAGGTGCATGGACTTGATGTACGGTCGGATGACAGATCTCCTGCATGCCCGGACCACCGCGCGGGCGTGGTTGATGATGACGACGTCGCCGGACGTGACCTTCTTACTGAGGATCCCCTCGACAGCGGTGTCCGCAGACTCGAAGACGACGGCGGGACCCGCGAAGGTCGGGATCGAGGCGTCCACCCGCGGTCTTGACGATGCTGCCCCTTCTCCGCGATGTTGCCGAACAGCACCGCCAGTCCTCCGTCGGCGGAGTAGGCGTGCGCCATGTCGCGTATGCAGCCCGCCTCACGATCGGTGTCCAGGGAGTCCCATCGCGAGGCCTGGCCGAACATGGTGGTGGTGCGCACACTCGCGGGGGCGGCGCGAGGTACCGAGTGCGAACCGCCCGGAGATCTCCGAGCGGGCACGCCATCGGCGCCGGGGCGCGCGATGTCGTAGGCGGCCAGGGAATCGGCCAGCGTGCCCCGCAGCACGGTGGACGTCGTGGTGTCCAGCAGGCCGCAGCGGTCGAGTTCGCCGAGAAGCCCCATGATCCCGCCGGCGCGATGGACGTCCTCAATGGGTAGAGGTTCGTCGAGGGCGCCACCTTGGCCAGATGGGGCACCTTGCGGGAGAGACGGTCGATGTCCGCCATGGTGAAGTCGACCTTCGCCTCCTGGCCCGCGGCCAGCAGGTGAAGGACGGTGTTGGTGGACCCACCCATGGCGATGTCCAGGCTCATGGACGTTCTCGAGAGGCCGCCTTGGTGGCGATGGACGCGGCAGGACAGTGGCGTCCTCCTGCTCGTAGTAGGCCGGTGATCTCGACGATCTGTCGTCCCACCTCCTGGAACACTCGCCGCGGTCCGCGTGCGTGGCCAGCAGGGAGCCGTTCATCAGCAGCGCCAGCCGAGAGCCCTCGGTGAGGCAGTTCATGGAGTCTCGCGGTGAGACATGCCGGGCAGGAGCCGCAGGTCGGGCAGGCCAGGCGCTCGATGGCACTGATGGTCCGTCGGCCACGGTGGGGTCGGCGGCATCCATCATGGCGTCGATGAGGTCGAGCTTGCGGGTGGCGCCGTCGGCGGCGACCATCTTGCCCGACTCCATCGGCCCGCCGGAGACGAAGATGGTGGGATGTTCAGGCGCATGGAGGCCATGAGCATGCCCGGGTGATCTTGTCGCAGTTGGAGATGCACACAGAGCGTCGGCGCAGTGCGCGGAGACCATGTACTCCACGGAGTCGGCGATCAGGTCGCGGCTGGGCAGGGGTAGTACGCATGCCGTCGTGGCCCATGGCGATGCCGTCGACCACGGCGATGGTGTTGAACTCCTTGGCACTGCCGCCGGCGGCCCCTCGATCTGCGTGGCCACGAGGCGGCCGACGTCGCGCAGGCCCACGTGCCCGGGCACGAACTGGGTGAAAGAATTGGCGATCGCAATGATCGGTTTGCCGAAATCGGAGTCCTTGACGCCAGTGGCGCGCCACAGGGCGCGGGCGCCGGCCATGTGCGGCCGGTGGTGGAGGTGGCGCTGCGGTACTCGCGGCATGGCGATCCTTTGCGGACGTGCTGGCGGGAACAGCGTCGCGAGCCGACCGCAGAGGAGGCCGACGCTTCACGACGCCGTGTCGGCCCAAGCGTAGTCTGCGGCGCCGGGCTGCGACGCGCCGCGATCCGCCCACACACCCGTGGCAGGGGCCGAGGGGGCAACGATCCGGTGCGCCCGCCTTATTCCTGATTCCTGGTCTCGCTGGGCACATCCGCAGACCGCCCACTGCCGCCCACGGCCCATTCACGGCGGCCCGGTTCCTCGGCGGGAGCCTGAGTCGATCGCCGCCCCGGCGGAGGGCGCGCGAAACAGGGGCGAAAGGTGCACAGCGGAGAATCCGCGCCAACAAGCCATTTCAAGCGCTTGCAATACAATGCTCGACCTCGCGGAGAACGCGCCCGCCGGGGAAGGCCGGAACGCCAGCACCTGCCGCGAAAGGCTCCGGAGCACAGAGGCGGGGATGGCGAGGCGGTATCAGGGCGGCAGATGCGGCAGATACGGAAGAAAAGGACTCCACAGCAACAGTGAGGCCAATAGTGAGGCACAGCACCGTGGTATCCCGCACGTGCGCCGCGGAACCAGCGCGCCTGCGCATGGGATGAGCAGCAATTGCGCAACGTCCGCCTTGCGCCACTGCCATCAAGCGGGCGAGAGAAATTTCGGCCAGGAGTGTCCAAAACGGAGGGGATCTATCCTCGGGCGGCTGCGCTCGATTCTGACGATGCGGGTCATCGCGCCATTTCCTATGGGATGCCGGGTCGGCTGGAGCGTTAATCTCCTCGTTTTTGGACACATCCTTGCTCCAGCGGGCATCGCGGGGCACTCCCGGTGAGTGGTGGACAAGAATCTGGGGACCCACGAGCCCACCCGCGCCACGATCCACGCCCCAACACAACAACCAGACACCACAGGAAGCCGGCATCACATACGGGACTCGCCAGGGCTGACCGCTCATCCCCGGCATGCAGCTCGCCCCGATCAACGCCCACGATGGCGGCGCTTGGCCCGTTCGCGGCGCCGGGCCCAGGCCTCATCCGCCTGCCGGCGGCGGCGCTGTCCCTGTTCCTGCTTCGCCCGGGCCGACTGCTCCTGGCGGGGAGGCCGCGAGCGCCGCTTTGGGCTGCAGTGGAGGGACGGGAACGGGCCGCCTGCCCTTAGCCGCCTGACGGGCGGCGCGCTTGAGATTGACCGCAGGGCCAACGGGTCCGGCACCGCCGGTGCGGCCGGCGGCAGTCACTGGCGTCGAGCACTCGACACCGTCGATGAGTCGCCGCCATGGGCGAAGGAGGCATGCCTCCATATCGCTGGGCTCCGCACCGAACACGTGCTTGAGTAGGCGCGCACGGCGCGTACCGCGCCCCCATCAGCAGCCTCCAGCGGTGCCGCCGCCGTCAGCCCCCACTGCTGTGCTCGAGGACACCGACCCAGAACTGCCCATCGAAGAAGATGGTGAACCAGGCCGAGACAGTCGGCAGGGGCGGAGCGCTTGGAATCCGGGACGACGAGATGACGAGGGCGCTGAGGACGATGAGGGCACTGAGGACTCCTTCGGGTGCGAGTGATCGCACCCGGTGGCAGCTGGAGTCCCAGCGACAGCGGCGCGATGAACCCTCATGCCGTGGGTGACGAACGCCTGGTTATCGCTTCGCCCTTGCGGACTCGGGGCCGCTCACGGCCCCAGCGGCGTCATCCGGACTTCCTCCGGACCGTGCAATTCGTGCAACCGGGTGTGGCGCAGTTGCGCCGCGACCAGATTACCGCGACACTTGCCTGCAGGGCACAGCTCCTCCAGTCGCGTGCGGGGAACTCCTCATCTGACACATCCGGCAGAACAGCGCTCTGGCATGGAACCGCCGCCCTGGCCAGGAACCGCAGATCAGGGCCAGTGAGCCTGACCCGGAAGCCCCTGTTCGGGCCGATCCACCGCCAATCCCTCATCGCCGTGAGGCATCCCATCACGACCTGCGCAGCTCGCCAGGTATTCGCCCCGACCCACATCACTGGTTAGTGACCTCACCTAGCCCTTCTCCCGCCTTCCGAGAGGATCCTTTCGCGAGACACCGCCGTCCCTCACTCGCCACCCTCTGCGGCCGGCGCAGTCGCCCTTGTTGCCGGGAGCGCCCTGCACAGCCCGCTGCCGCCGCGGATCAGCCGATCCTCACGTGCGCCGGAAGCGGCTTCATGTGCATGGGCACCGGCCACTTCGGCACCGTCTCAGCCTCCTACACGGACGCCCAGCCCGCCCCCTGACGCCGTCTGGGGCGCAGCAACGACCACGCTGACGGACTCCCAGCCGACGCCCCTGGATGTGGAACCGGGCAGCACCGTCACCGGAACTACCAGGTCGCGGTTCCTCGCAGGCCTCCCCGATTCACCGCGCAGAGCCTCCCTGACCGTCAAGAACAACGAGGGCCTGTTCGCGAATCCCGCGGATATGCGCTTCCACATCACCGATGCCACCGGGACGGAGCTGGACGGCGGGACCTGTTCTCCCGAGGAGCAGAAGCTGAATCCCGGCGAGGAGACAACCGTGACCTGCATCGATTCCTGACGGCAGCACGACCCTCGACCGCCTCCGCCGCGGCAATTTCGGCGGGGAGGTCCTGGCAGCCTGGACGTTGGACTCGCAGACGCCGCCCGCCCCCGGGCCGCCCCGATGCGCCGACCACACCTCCCACGGTCACGGTTGATGGGGAAGTCGTTACCGGGACGGTGGAGGATGGGACTTGACGGCCTCGGTGCCGGTGACCCGTCAGGCTCCTGCGGGCAATGGCGAGGCCACCCACACCCCGGAGATCGTCGTGGACGGCGTGCCAGTGACCGCTCCGTCCTTCCGCACATCACCACCAAGGCCGCCGCCGACCCGACCCCGGCACGTCGGCCTCGCCAGCGCCACAGCCTCGCCCAGCGCCACGGCTGAGCCGTCGGCATCGCCTTCAGTCTCGCCGTCGGCGTCGTCATCCGCATCATCATCGGCCACCAGCACCACCGCGCCGACCTCGCTCGTCGGACCCCGGGCAGGGCACCGACCCGAGCGCCTCCTCCATGGGCGACCCCGGCCGGAGCACCCCCAAGGCGGGCGCGCCCGGCGGCCTGGCCAAGACCGGTGTCGGGACCATGGGTGTTCCTCGGCGTTGCCTCGCTCCTGGCCGTGGCGGGCACCGCAGCACTCAGGCGGGCGCGCCGCGCCTGAGCCGCAAGAGCCCTGCAGCAGCCGATTCCGCATGCGGCGCCTCACACCGGCTTCACCCTGGAGCGTTTCTGCTCCGTCGGCGGCACCTGCGCCGTCAGCATCATGGGCGGGAAGGAGCAGGCGCCGCAACGGCGATGAACTGAGCCGCGCCCTCACCGCCGCTCCCATGAGGGAGGCGGCGAGGGGCGCGGCCCTTCCGGCGACTCTCCTCGACGCCGCTGTGCAGCGGCACGAGGCGACTCAGGCGATTGCGCGATCAGACCTCAGATGACGCCGAGGATCTCGGTGACGAAGACGAGGGTGTCTCCGCCCCTGATGCCGGCCTGCGGAACGCCGCGGTCGCGCAGCCGAGCTCGGAGGGATGGACAGCAGACAGACGGGAGCCGACGCGCTGGCCGACAAGAGCGTCGTCCCAGCCGCGGATGACCATGCCGACGCCGACCTGGAAATCGAGCGGCTGGCCGCGATCGTAGGAGTTGTCGAAGACGTCGCCGTTCCAGACCTGAGCCCAAGTGGTGGGCGACGATGGTGTCGCCGGCCTCGACCACCTTGCCGTCGCCGGCGTCGAGGACCTGGACCTGAAGCCCCTCGGAGGCGTCGGTCCCGGGGAAGGTGAGCGCGGGCTTGGTGCCCTTGGCGCCCTCGACGGAGGGCATGTTGGCGTTGATCATGCCTCGGAGCCTACGTGAGGCGGTCCGGCTGTCGGCGCCGCGACCCCTCGGCCCAGCGCGAACTGAGCTGAGCCGCCCGGGACCCGCGACGGCTCAGCTCAGTTCAGCTCTGCGCCCTCTTTCTGCGTCAGTGTCAGTGCTGTCGCGCAGAATGGCCAGGATGCCGGAGGAACTCGACGTAGAGCCACACGATGGTCAGCACAAGCCTGAAGGCGCCCGACCAGAGCGTGACTTCGTCAGCAGGGCTCGTTCAACACCCGCTGGATGGCCTCGAAGTCCATGGCGAGGCTGACGGATGCCATGACCACGGCCAGGAGGCCGACGATCAGTCAGGGGAATCCCGAAGACCTCCACACCGCGCAGACCCCACGGATCGGTTGAGACACCCGTGATCATGAGGCCGAAATTGACCACGCTGAACAGCGGTGGCCGCACATGGCGATCACGAAAATGCGCGCCCACCTGCCCGAGACGCGGAAGCCGGCGAACTTAGAGGCGCACAGCATGACGATGAAGGTCGCCGCGGTGGCGACCATCGCCTGCATCACGATGCCGGGGTACATGAACTCCATGACCCCGGAGAACGCCCGAGCATGGCGCCCTCGAAGACCGCGTAGGCCATGATGAGGACGGGGCTGGGCTCCCGCTTGAAGGAGTTGACGAGCCCCAGGACAAGGGCACCGATACAGCCGACGAGCATGGCGAGGTAGCCGTAGCCCATCGTGGCCGGATTGGTGGCGAGCCGCCAGACCACGGCACGCCGAGAATGATGGCGAACATGCCGGCGGTACGCACGATGACGTCGCTGCACGTCATGCGCCCGCGGTCATCATTGGTGGCGCTCGGCGCGCCGTGCTGGCTCCAGATCGGCGACCTGCTCGGCAGAGACCTGAGCGGGCTGGCTATAGCCCTGGCCGTAGCCGCGCCGTAAAGCGGTACTGGTGCCGACACCGTAGCCGGGCTGGCCGGGCTGGCCGTAACCGGGCTGGCTGGGCTGGCCGGGCTGGTACCCCGGGCATTGTCGGGTAGCTGTTGGGCGTCATCGACTGTGGAGGTGCGACGACGGGCCGCGGCCGTTGAGGCCGCGCTGCGAAGAATGGATTGCTCAAGGCGGTGTCCTCTCAGACGGTGACGAAGATGGATGTCGGCCGGCACCGGGGCCTTCCGACACTGGTACGGCATCTCGTGACTCATAACACTCATCATCGTGCCCGAATTCCGAGGAGCCGCAGGGATCACGAGAACAATCTTCATCGTTGTCGGCGAGTCGCGCGCCTGGCCTGCAGCTCGAGATCGGAGCTTGCACGCTGATATGACGAGCTCCCTCGTCGCTTCGGGAGGAGCCCACCGCCCGTAACGGTTCGTCACCTGGACCGATGGCCGTTATCCGGCTCGCCCCAGCGCAGAATCACCCGGGCACCGCCCTCCGCGAACGTATTCAGGCCCTAGGGAAGAGTGATTCCCATGATTGAGGCCGTCAACCTGACCAAACAGTACGGCGACAAGGTCGCCGTCGACCATTTCCTTCACCGTCGAGCCCGGCACCGTCACCGGCTTCCTCGGCCCCAACGGCGCCGGGAAGTCCACCACCATGCGCATGATCATGGGGCTGGACAAGCCGACGACGGGATCGGTCAAGGTCATCGGCCGCCCCACCGGAAGCTGACGGCGCCTCTGCAGCGAGGTCAGCGCCCTGCTGGATGCCAGGGTCTGCACGGTCGCGCTCGGCCCGCGCCCACCTCCGGCAGCTGGCCGTCTCCAACGGCATCCCGGTCAAGCGGGTGGACGAGGTCCTGGAGATCACCGGATTGACGGACGTGGCCAAGAAGCGCGTCAAGGGCTTCCTCCTGGGAATGGGCCAGCGCCTGGGCATGGCAGCGGCCCTCCTGGGAGACCCGCAGACCCCTCCTGTTCGACGAGCCCGTCAACGGCCTGGACCCCGAGGGCGTCATCTGGGTGCGCCAGACCTGCCGCCGTCTGGCCGACGAGGGCCGCACCGTCTTCATCTCCTCCCACCTCATGAGCGAGATGTCCCAGACCGCCGACCATCTCCTGGTGATCGGGCGGGCTGAATCCTCACTCAGGGGCCCGGTCTGACAGCGTCATCGCCTCGGCCACCACCGACAAGGTCCGCGTGGCCTCCCCAGGCGACTCAGCTCGCCGAACCGCTGGCCCACCACAAGCTGACCACCACGGCCGTGGCCCCCGGCGTCCTGGAGACCACCGCCGCCAACGCCGCCACCATCGGCGAGGCCGCCGCCTCGGCCGGCATCGTCCTGCATGAGCTCACCATTCGCGCCAGCCTTGAAGACGCCTACATGACCCTGACCAGCAACTCCGTGGAGTACCGCACCGACGGCGCCTCACATGCCGACTCCGCCGGACAGCCCGCCCAGAGCCCGACTCCGGGCGCACCCGGACACCGGATGGCCTGACGCCGCCCCGCCCCGCCCGCTGACACGACTCTTCCAGACTCCGCACACGCTCACGAAAAGGCCTCATCATGACCACAGCCGCACCTGCCAGTCCACGCAGCGGCCTCTCGGACCGCCAGGAGCGCCTCCCGCTCCTCCGCCGCCGCCGCATCCAGGGGCGCCAGACCATTCTTCACGCCATCAGGTCAGGTGGATCAAGATCTGCTCCCTGCGCTCGACCTGGGTCACCTCTTTCCTCACCGTCGCCATCACAGTGCTCTTCAGCGCGGGCGCGACCATCAGATTCGGACGGATCGAGGGCTACGAGGACATGGCCCGTTACAACATCACCCTCGGTGTCACCTTCGGGCAGGTCGTGGTGGCGGTCCTGGCCGCGCTGGTGATCACCGGCGAGTACTCCTCGGGACAGATCCGCTCCTCCCTGGCCGCCGTCCCCCGTCGCGGCCGCCTACTGTGGGCGAAGGCACTCGTGACCTCCGTCGTCGCCTTCCTCCTGGGGAGCCTGTCCATCTTCCTGTCCTGGGCCATCTCCGCCCCTTCCTGGGCGAGCACGCGGGATCCTGACGGACTCCCACTACCTCGGCTTCATCTGGGGCACGGGTCTGGCCTACGCCGGAATCGCCCTGATGACCCTGGGACTCGGCTTTCTCCTGCGCTCCACCGCCGGTTCCATCACCGTTGTCACCGTGCTCCTGTTCGTCATCAACCTGCCCCTGCAGTTCATGGCCCAGCAGTGGGACTGGGCCGCAAAGATCATGGGCGTCCTGCCTAACACGAGTCAGCACCGCCGTATCCGACCCCTTCCAGCTCACGCCGCTGGGATGGGGGAGTTCAAGCCGGCCAATACTTCCTCAGCACAGCCAAGCCGTCTTGGTCTTCGCCGCCTGGGCCGTCGTCCCGCTGCTCATCGGCTGGTTCGTCTCGCCAAGCGCGACGCCTGAGCGCCGGCACGGCTGCAGGTGCCCGCCCACCGGAGCAACTACAGGCCCCCGGCAAGCCCCTGGCACGCCCCTGACCACCGCCGACGGCGCCCGGTGAGCACACCGCCCCGGGCGCCGTCGAGCGCCATATCCGCACCACATCCACCACCGACAAGGACGCGATGGACACAATGGCTCCGTGGACCACGCAGACAACCCGCCCGGGAGCCGGAACGGAGCAGTGCTGATGAGCATGCCGCCCACGGCGATGCGCCTCGTGCGCTGGCAGAGCAGTCACCGGGTCATAGCCGACTCCATCCTGGCTGCCGTCGTACTCATCCTCAATGTGCTCCTGGGGCTCGGTCCCGTGCTGACCGCGAACACCCCCATCGCCTCCTGGTTGCCCATCACCATCACGGCGATAGCCCCTGTGTATGCGCGGCACTGTGCGTGCGACGCACGTATCCGGTTGTCGCGTGGGCAGCTGTCGTCCTCATCCCAACGGCGCATGACATCGCCATTTATCACATCTACCACTTCGACCCGCAAACCTTCACGATCATCGTGAACCTCTGCCCGCCGTATAACGTGATCGCAATACTCCATGTGCCCTGGCAGCGCTCGCCATGCGCCGCCGCCCTCCTGGGTCTGGGCGGCGGCCTTCGCCTCCGCGGCGCCCTCCACGATCACCAGCATCTGGCTGGAGGGCCTATCCGTCACGGAGACGGGACTCGTCTCACCTCGTCTCCTGCCTCATCTGCATCATCGGCGCCCTGATCGGCATGATCCTGAGGATCCAGGAGGTTCAGCTGCAGGAGATGCGGATGCGCTCCGTGCGCCTGGCGCTGGCCCGGGAGCAGGAGGCGCTTCTCTCCGCGGCCAACGAGCGCAGCCGTATCGCCCGCGAGATGCACGACGTCGCTCGCCCATTCCTGGCCGTCGCAGATCACCATGGCCGACGGGGCTACCGCCGCCATCGACCGCAACCCGGCGATGGCCAAGGATGCGCTCGCAATGCTCGCGGAGACCGGACGCTCCGCTCTGGCCGACACGCGCCGGCTCGTGGGCGTGCTGCGCGACGGCCCCGGACGTCTTCAGCACCAGCAGCCCTGTCGGCAGCTTCAGCCCAGTCGGCCCAGTCGCCCCAGCCGGCCCAGTCGGACTCGCCTCCCCAATCGGTACTCGCGCTCAAAGACGCGGAGCAGCATATTGGCCAGAGCATCGACGGGGACGCCGACGACGCGATTGCCGATGCCGATGCGCCCCGTCACCGCGGCAGTGCGCCAACGAGCACCGGCTCGGCACCGGTTGTCCGCGAACTGCCCGTACCGAGTTCGCGCCGCCGAAGCTACCGTCGCCCCCGTCGAACCCAGCGAGAAGATCGCCGACCTGCGCAGGAGGCCACTGACGCGGGCACGGACACCTCCCAGGGCGACACCCCCATGGCGCCCGCGCCCGAGCAGGCGGACCTGGCGACCCTCGTCTCCCGGTTCAAAGCGGCCGGAGTCCCCGTGACCTACACCTGGAAGGGCAGCCGCCTGCGCGGATAAGGGCCTGCAACTGGCGATGTTCGCATCACCCAGGAGGCGCTGACCAACGTTCTGCGCTATGCGCCCACCACCCGCGCGGTGAGGGTGACTGTGGACCGCCACGTAGGAACCGCCGTACTCTGCCGTCGACAACGACGCCGCTCCGGGGTCCAGGCCCATGCACGGACTCGGGCAGGGGCTGATCGGCATGCGGGAGCGCGCGGCCGTCTATGGTGGCTCTGTCCAGGCGGGCCCGACGCGCCACGGGATCGGCGCGTGCGCGCTGTCCTGCGCTGGGATGAAGACGACGAAGGGACCTCTCCGTGGCAGCTTCCGCTGTGAACTCCTCCACCGAACGATCCGGGGATGCGCCGGTCACGGTGGTGCTGGCCGACGACCAGGCGCTCATGCGCATGGGCTTCCGCATGGTTCTCGACGCCGAGGACGGCATTGAGGTCATCGGCGAGGCCTCCGACAGCGCCTCTCGCCTGGCCCAGGCGCGTGCGCTGCGCCCGACGTCATCCTCATGGATGTGCGCATGCCCGGCAGTGAACGGCATTGATGCGACGGCGCTATCACTGCTCAATGCCCGCCACGAAGATCCTGATCCTGACGACCTTCGACCTGGACGAGATACGCCTTCGCGGGGCGCTGCACGCCGGAGCCAGCGGATTCCTGCTCAAGGACACTCGGCCGGCGGAACTGGCGGAGGCCATCCGCACGGTGGCCAGCGGCGAGGCCGTCGTCTCCCCCGCGTGACGCGACGCATGCTGGGATGTTCGCCTCTCACCCTGCGCTGATGGCAGCGCGGCAGACCGACGAGGATCCCCGGATCGCCTCGCTCACGCCACGGGAGAAGGAGATCCTCGTGCTCATGGCGCAGGGCATGCAGCAATTCCGGAGATCGCCGAGCGCCTGGTGGTCTCGGCACGACCGTCAAAACGCATGTGGAGCACGTATCGCTGGCCCAAACTGGACGTGCGCGCGCGTCCAGGCCGTCGTAGTCGCCACGAGACGGGGCTCATGGGAGCCTGAGGGACTCCTCCCGCCGCAGCGCGCCGGGCCCGTCACCCCGCCGAGCCCCGTCACCGAGCGGTTTCAGGCGGAGTGCAGCCGCTGCTGGGCGTCCTCGAAACCGCGGGTGACGACCTCCTCGACGACATCGGCCGCCCGCTCGAAGGCGTGACCGCGAGCTCGTCCCGCTCCCGGGCGGGACGTCGGACAGGACACAGTCGGCGGGGTCCCGCCAGCCCGGCGGCCGCCCGATCCCCACGCGCAGGCGCGCGTAGTCTCGGCTCCGAGGGCTCGGCTGATCGAGCGCAGGCCGTTGTGCCCGCCCTCGCCGCCCCGCGCGCGGGCGCAGCTCATGGGCGGGCAGGTCGAGTTCGTCGTGGATGACGAGCAGCCGGTGGCCGGATCGACGCCGTAGAAGCCGGACGAGCGCCTTGACCGGTCCGCCGGAGACGTTCATGTAGCCGGCCGACTCGGCGAGGATGGCTCGGGGGCCGGGAGCGCCTCCGGGGAGCATGCGCAGGCGCACCTCTGCCACTCGCGCACGGGTCCTGTGCTTGGCAGGCGGACCCAGCGCGCCCGGCAGGACGTCGATGACCATCATGGCCGACGTTGTGGCGGTTGCGGGCGTACCGGGTCCCGAGGTTGCCCCAGCCCGACGCAAATGCAGGCCTCGCCTCATGGGTGCTCCTTCAGGAGACGAGCTCGGAGGTCGTTCCGCGATGTCACTCGGCGGAAGCCTCGGCGGCCTCGCCGTCGGCGTCGGGCCTCGGGCGCCTTGTCGGCGACGGCGGCCTCGGCGGCCACGTTGACGACGTCGATCTCGGCGTCGGTGATGGCCTCGACGCCCTTGGGCAGGGTCAGGTCCGCGACGCGGATGGCGGTTCCAGCCTCGACGCGGTGATGTCGACCTCGATGGACTCGGGATCGAGACCGCCGAGGCGGAGACGACGACGTGGGGCAGCTCGATGATGTGGATCGTGCTGGGCGCGGCGTCGCCGACGACGGTCACGGGAATCTCGACCTCGACGCGCTCGTTGCGGTCGACCGGGAGAGAAGTCGACGTGCTGCACACCGGGGCGGATGGGGTGGCGCTGGACCTCCTTGGTCAGGGCGAGAAGGCGCTCGCCGTCGATGTCGAGTTCGATGAGCGCGTTGTCGTTGTTGCGCAGGGCGAGGCGGGTGTCGTGCTCGTCGAGGAGGACGTGCCGCGGGTCGGTGCCGTGGCCGTAGACGACGGCGGGGACCTGGCCGGCGCGGCGGGCCCCGGCGCGAGGCTCCTGCCGAGGACGGTACGGGCGGTGCCCGCGAGGGTGATGGCGTTGTTGGCCATGAGGCTCTCCTCAGTCATGGCGGGGCGGCGCCCCGCGGCGGTCGTAGTGGGGGCGGAGCCCCGCGATCTGGTGGCCCGGCGTGGCGCGACAACGCGCAGCACCGTCCGGCACCACCACGTCGATCACGGATGCGCGCGGTCAGCGCGTCCCTCGCCGGGGCAACGCAGGCGAGAATACGGCATGAGCGCGCGATTCCGGTAGCCGCACCCCCGGTGAAGCTCCCCACGAAGCGCCCCGCTTCCGTCCGCTCTCTGTGGTTCGCCCTCTGTGATGTTCACGCTGCTCCCGCAAGCGATTCTCGCGAGATCGGTCGTACTCCGCACCGAGATCGGTCCACTTCCGGCTCGAGATCGGTCGCAACCCGCGCCGAGATCGGTCCGGTTCCGCATTGAAATCGGTTCACTGCGTTCATCTCGGGACGGCCGAGCGCGTAAACCCCTATCCGGCTGGGGACGGCCAGGGGGTGAGGGGCGGAGCGACATCGGTATCCGGGGGCTCGGACCCTTCCGGATAGAAAGTCAGCTTCTGTTCGGGACCGGCCGCCACCTCGAGCACGCGAGCACCCACCAACTGAGCAATCTCAGTCGCCAAACCAGTGTAATCCTCCTTCTTATCGTTATCATCCTGGGTGCCCGGTTGATCGCTATTAATGGCAACGGTTAAATAATAGTCATTGGGGAAGCGCCACATGAGACACGAATTAATCTCATCGCGACGAACAATAACACCTTCACCCTCAAAACCATCCAGGACAACCGGCTGAGCACTCTTCTCAGCCTTAGCGTCTTCAATGTCAAGAAGCTCGTCGACACCCTGGATTGAATCATACCTTACCTCAATATCGCGCAACGGACCATTTTCGACATATCTAACATAGCAGGCGAAACTCGACTTTGTTTCTCCGCTAGCACCTACAGCGGAAGAGCCGTTATCACCCCCAGGAGGAGGGCTGTGAACGTAAGAAAAGTTGCGGATCTGTCCTCCGGTCATGGACTCCAGATCGGCGGCCTCAGTGAGCTCGCACACCGGAATATTGTCGGCAACAGCCGCCGTAGCCGATGCCGCCGCAGTCGCAGCCGACGCCGACGCCGACGCCCAGAGCCTCACGCTGACGCTCCACCACCCCACAGCCCGACACCGACAGAACCAGCCCCCATAACACGCCCACAATTACGGTTATTCGCACGCATTCCTTGAACACAAACTCTCAACTCCAAAAAATGATGCACATCCTACTTGAACTTAGTCGCAGCATCTCCCCCATCTCCGCGACCATCAGAATACAACCCTTTATACTAAATTGCGGATTGCAAACTGCAAGGCCACAACAAACCTCACCCTTCCTCGAACTCAAGGACACTGAATAGACCACCTCATTTGGGGCATTAAAATTGCCTCTTCGCTGCAGCCGGCCACCAGAAGGGACACGCAGCGGCGCTTCTCGTCGATGGGCAGCTGCGCCGGGGCAGACCCAAGCACGCCCCTTCCTCGTCGAGGCACGACGGCGAAGGTGAGCGCCGGCGAAAACCGCCGCGACACGGCTGATCGCCTCGAGCGCCCCCATGGACATGGCGGCCACCGGCACCGGCAGATTCGCGCAGCCCGCGCCGTCACGCCCAGCGGGCGGGCCACATCCTCGCAGCACTCGCCGGCCAGACGGCGATCTTGGCCAGGTCGGCCCGCTGCACCATCCGGTTCAGGACCTTCTCCAAGTCATCGTCGGAGAGGGTGCCCTCGGGAGTCGTGGAAGGACCCACCGCAGTCAGCGCCGAGATCGCGGGCCCGCGCGCAACCTCAGAGCAGGCACCCCCGTTGGACCTCGATATCAACAGCGGCGGACGCCGCCGCGCTCCCATGCGAGCCAACTCATCAGGCAGGAGCGCATCACGCCGGCGTAGCCGCGCATCGTCCACACGGCCCGACCGCCCTCCGCGGCCGTACGGCAGGTGAGCAGCACTGGCGCGCGCGGGGCAGCAGCCTCGACCAGGGTCAAGGCCTCCACCACGCAATCGGCAACAGCACGCAGGGAACTCGCCTTCCGGGCGGGGCGTCTCCCAGCGCTCGCCGCACTTCTTCCAGCAGATCGACGCGCGGCTCAGGACATCAGCACCCGCCCGAGCAGCCCGCCGCGCCTGCCCGCCGAACGTGATCCGCCGTCGGCGGCGGTCAGGAGACAGCCACAGCGGGCTCCCCGGCAATGCGGCAACGCCCCCAGACGAGCGCCGGGACCGCGCCGTCGGCCCCACCTTCGGTGCCGCCCATACCGGCGCCACCGTCACATCCTCGGACCGTCCGCCCGCTCATCGGCCGCTCCGGGCCAGGGACAGGGCGATACCGTCGAGGATGTCGTGGAGGCTGGTCACGACGACAACGGGCGCCCGCCACAGTCGTCTCGGCCGACGACGGGCGATTACCTCGCTCCACGAGCGCCCCAGCCGCGATGACGTCACGCGCCCCTGGGCGACAGATAGCGGGACTCGCGGCACCGGCCGCGGTTGAGTGGACGATCGCATCGCAGGAGTGCCAGGCATCCTCAACACTGAACTCGGCGCCATCAATGGCCTCGGGTCGAACTCCGCCAGCCCCAGGGCGTGAGCCGTCAGTGGTAATCGTGCCGGGCTAGCCCCACGAGGCGGCCGGTGGCGGCAGATCGACAGTCCGAGCAGCGCGGTCAGCAGCTCGCGCACCTCGATGCGGGCGGCCTCTCAGCAGCAGGAGTGACGCCGTCGGCGAGGTAGCGCTCGTCAGGCGCACGCTGCCGATATCGAGACTGATCGCAGCAGCCGGGGCGTCCACACCCAGAACCAGCTCGGTGGAGCCTCCCCGAGATCGACGACGAGGCCGCGGCGCCGCCGCCGTCCGCCGACTCGCGTGCGCCAGGAGGAGCCGGTGAAGGACAGTCGGGCCTCCTCCTGGCCGGAGACCACCTCGGGGGCCACGCCGAGCAGGCGCCGGACGCCCTCCACAGAAGTCCTCGCGGTTGCGGGCGTCGCGGGTGGCAGAGTGGCCACTGAAAACGGCGATTCCCTCCCCAGGGCTCCACGCCGAGATCGGCGCAATCGGCGGCATAGTCCTTCACGACGGCGAGCGTCCGCTCCAGGGCGGCGGGGTCGAGCATGCCGGTGCGAGTCCACTCCTGCCCAAGACGGACGATCTCATTGCGACGACGCAGCGGGTCCAGATGGGCGCGCCCGGCTCCGTCCCGGATCAGGTCGGCAATGAGCAGGCGAATCGTATTGGTGCCGCAGTCGACGGCGGCGACGCGTGTCATGGTCGGGTTCTCCTGGGTCGGTTCGGGCGCTCAGCGCGATCTCAGCACAAGCACCGAGCAGGATCCCACAAACCGCGCTCGATGAGGACGGCGAGTGTGAGATCCCCGATCGGGTTGACCCCGCGACCTGCCGCCAGCGCGTGCCCCAGCAGGGCGTGAAGACACTTGACCCGGGTGGGCATGCCCCCGGCCGAGACCCCCTCGATCTCCTCGGGTCGGCCGAGCTCGGCGCGACGGGCCAGGTAGTCCCGTGGGCGGCCGCATAAGCGTCGGCAAGCGCTTCATCGGCGGCCAGCCGCGCATTGAACTCCTCCATGGTGCTCCGCCTCGAGTGGAGCAGCCCTTCGCGGCTGCGGGATGCGTGAGGTGGTAGGTCGTGGGAAAGGTGAGCTGCGTCGGGCAGGCGCGGCGCGGTACGTACGACGGCGGGGCGTCCGCACACGCAGCGCGCCGCGATGCCGACCACTCCTGGGCACGCGGCCCGAGCTGCTCGTGCAGGGCGTCCACGTCGGAGGGAGGAGACCGAGACGCCGCCGCGTGGCTGGAGTGGCTGGGTGGCTGGAGTAGTAGCCGTATCGGAAGTCCGGGGCACGGTCATGGGGTGGCTCCTGCCGATTCTGACGGTGCTGACGAGGGAGTCGAACCAGGGGTGGGAGCACCGGAAGGAGTGGCGGAAGCGCCGGAGGGAGCAGCGGTTCCGGGCGCAGTGGCGGCAGGTGCGGGAGCGGACGGCGTCGGGGTGGTTCCGCCCGGCTCCGCAGGATCCGCAGACGCAGACGGTGTCGGCGTCCTCGGTCCCACCGGCGACTCGCGCCGATTCCGCACGACGTCGTACCAGGGGCGATGCTCATTCGACTCTCCGCCGGCGGTCCAGAGCCGGAGCCGTTCTCGAACCGATTCGCCCCGACGACGACGTAGGTCGTCTCCCCCGGCATGACGTAGGCCAAGCGCTCACGAGCCTGAGACTTGACGTAGTTGTCGTCCTGCCATTGGGCGCGCTCCTGCTCCAGAGAGGCGGACGTGTCCCGCGCCCGAGCGATATCGCTGAGAACGGCGTCGTACCGGGCCTGCTGGGACAAATACCCTCTCGGCGAGGGGAAGGTCACGACAAAGGCGAGGAGGAGGACGAGGACCAGGATGATCGCGCGGGCGGGCACGGCAGGCCGTCGGTGCCGCCCAGGCGCAGGACAGCCCGCTCGGGGGCTCGCGGTCGGGGCCGGATCCGGGCTCGCAGCGGCGGTATCCGATGATGCCTGCGGCTCGGGGCCGGCCTGGACGTCGTGCGCGTGGTTCGGCGCGCACCGGGTCGGGCTCCCGGGCGGGCAGGTGCGGGTCGGCGCGGCGTCATGGGACTGATCTGCACCCGCGGGAATGACCGAGCGCCGTCGTCGGCGGGTCGCTCGCCCTCGGCGTACCTCACTCAAGAACCGAAGAGCATTCGCGCCTCCGGAAAGCACGTTGGGTGCGGCGATCCACTGCACCCCAACGAGATGAAACTCAGGCTGTGGCTCTGCGCCGTACCCGCGAGCGGCTCAGGCCTTGAAACGCGGGAAGGCGCTGGCGCCGGCGTAGACAGAGCGTCCTCGCCCAGGGCGTCCTCAATGCGCAGGAGCTGGGTTGTACTTGTTGATGCGCTCGCCGCGGGCAGGCACCGGTCGTGATCTGGCCGGAGTTGGTGGCCACGGCCAGTCGGCGATGGTGACGTCCTCGGTCTCACCGGGCGGTGGGAGGTCATGGACTTGTAGCCGGCGCGGTGGGCCATCTCCACGGCCTCGAGGGTCTCGGTCAGGGGCCGATCTGGTTGACCTTGACCAGGCGGGGCGTTGGCGGCGCCGAGCTCGATGCCCCTTAGCGGGCGCTCGGGTTGGTGACGAAGAGTCGTCGCCGACGATCTGGACCTTGTCGCCGATCTTGTCGGTCGAGGCCTTCAGTCGTCCCACTCGTCCTCAGAGAGCGGGTCCTCGATGGAGACGATCGGGAAGTCCTTCACGAGCTTCTCGTAGTGGTCCCACCATGAAGGCGTTGTCGCGGGCCTCGCCCTCGAAGTTGTGGGTCTTGGTCTTCTCGTCGAAGAACTCGGGAGAGGCGACGTCCATGGCCAGGGCGACATCCTTGCCGGGCTTGTAGCCGGCCTTCTCAATGGCCTCGACGATGAGCTCGAGGGCCTGCTGATTGGAGTCGAGGTTTGGGGGCAAGCCGCCCTCGTCGCCTAGACCGGTGGACAGGCGCGCTCCTCACCACGGCCTTGAGGGCATCGTGACCTCGGCGCCCATGCGCGAGCCTCGCGGAAGGTGGGGGCGCCGATGGGGCGATCATGAACTCCTGGATGTCGACGTTTGAGTCCGCGTGGGGCCGCCGTTGAGGATGTTCCATCATCGGCACGGAGCAGGACGTGGGCGCCCGGGCCGCCGACGTACTGGAGAGGTCGAGCCGGCGGACTCGGCGGAGGCTGAGCGGCGCCAGGGAGACGCCGAGGATGGCGTTGGCGCCGAGCTTGCCCTTGTTGTGTGTGCCGTCGAGCTCGAGCACGGGGCGGTCGAGGCCGCGCTGGTCGGCGGCGTCTGAAGCCGATGATCTTGGGGGCGATGACGTCGTTGACGTTGGCGACCGCCTTCTCGACGCCCTGCGCGGGTAGCGGCCCTGTCGCCATCGCGCAAACTCGACGGCCTCGAGGCACCGTGGAGGCGCCGGAGGGGACGGCGGCGCGGGCCGAGCACCGTCCTCAGGAGGATCTCGACCTCGAGGGTCGGGTTTGCCACGGAGTCGAGGATCTCGCGGGCTTTCTAACTGTCTCGATGAGGGGCCACTTGGTGCTCCTTGTTCTGTGATCGATCGATCGAGGTGATCCGGATGCGGGTCAGCCTACCGGCCGCTGTCCGTCACCACGAGGCGTAGGGTCCTAATTCGTCGGACTTGATCGGAATTGATCGGATTTACCGGGCTGTTCCGCCCGGCGAGCATCGAGCCCGCGACGACGGCGCAGCCGCCAGTGCGACCGGGACGGCGGCGAAGAGCAGGGAGCATCGGGACTGGCGCGAGCCGCGGGCGAGCTCATCGGAGCTGGGCACGCGCCAACCTTCTGGGTGAAGGTGTAGCGCGGGGAGGCATCCCCCACCGGCGAGGCCTGTATGGCGCCGACCTCGGGGCGAACGCAGCCCGGCGATCGTCGTCCAGCGAGCTCAGGGCCGGGAGATAGTACGGACGCCACCATCAATGCTCGCCTGAGTAATCGCCAGAGCTGTTGAGTCCGCGAGGGGCCGCCCGGGCGTCGTCATCGCTGACGACGACGCCGTACTTCTTGGCGGTTTTCTTCGAAGAGTTGAAGCAAAGCAGGTTCTCCTGGACGTACTCGTGTCCATTCCCGGCAGGTCGGAGAGCTCGGCGGATGCGGTCTGGACGTCCTTCTCCGAGACGGAGACCGAGTGAGGCTTCCCGTCGCTGCCCGTATAGGTCCCGACATAGGCCTGCCCGGGATGGGCGGAGCACGCGAGCACTCTCGGTCAGAGCCCGCAGCGGCGAGTGCGCAGAGGCGTGCGGCACGCGAAACGGTATGGGTCACGGCGGGCTCCCTGTCATGGGCTGTCTACGGACTGTCGTGCGGATCGGCCCGGGTTCCAGGCGGCGCCGGCGATCCGCCCCCCTCATGGTAGCCCGACGGCGCACGTTTATGACGACGCGTCTGGTGGTCACGCCCAGCCCCATCCAGCGGCCGGGCGCCCGTCGCCCAGACCTGGCCGATCTGACCGATCTCGACGCGATCGCCGACCTTAAACCAGCTCCGATCATTCAACGAGCGGACTCTTGGCCGTTCCTACGGGAAGGTTATTCAGGGGCGGTATGTTTTAGGGTTCGGTGTGTGGAATGGGTGACAGCTCGTTTGCGCACCAACACCTCCCCAGGAGGCGATCGCCGAGATCATGGGGTGTCACGGCCGACGATCTCGCGGGCGATCTCAGTGGTCACCCGGATCATCGCCAGGTCTTGGGGGCCTGTGCTGGCGACCGTCGAGGAGTCGAGGGGCGTGCACATCATCGACGGTACGCTCCTGCCGTGCTGGAGCTGGAAGGATCGGACGGACCGTGGTCGGGCAAGCGCACAAGCGCAGCCGGCCTGAGCCTGCAAGTGCTGGTCAGCCCCGCCGGCCTGCCTGCGGTGGGCCTCAGACCCGCCTACCGCCGCCCACAGACTACAGGCTATCACCACCTCCGGTCTCTTGGAGGAGATCGACCCCTCCTGCTGCATCGCCGATAAAGGCTACATCGAACCGGGGGTTCTCACTGAGAAACCTCCCAACAGTGAGCTCACCCAAGGCCCAGAAGCAGGCCAACAAATCCCTAAATGAAATCCGGTATGTCGTGGAGAACCATCGCGCACATCAAATCCTGGAAGATCTGGCTCACGACTACAGAGCTTCCTGCACACCTTCAAAGAAACTATCACAGCCACCCTAGCCCTCTACGCCTACACCAACCCCTCGAGCAACCTTCGGGGTGCGTAGCTTTCTCGCGATCGCATTCATGTGGTGGACAGATAATAGGTCGGAAATCACCACAGGATGAGCGGACCAATGACCACGATCACTATGATGAATGACACCCGATCCGCCACCGCGGGCAAAAGGCGCCAAACGACACGCGACTTGGGCGCATTCCTCTCCGAGAATGACATTAGCATGATCAAGGTCTCGAATGGCGATAGGTTCTCCCGATCTCGTGGTTTTCGACCCCAACCATAGGATCGGATGAATGAAACCCCTCAATGCCGCCAGTAGTACTGCCGATCCAGAGCCTGGCGTATACGCACAGTAGTTCTTATTCGGACAAGACGTGGATATCTTCCGGACAGGCTCCATTAGCGCCACAGGGCTCGACGTGCTCGGCAGTATCGAAGTTCCTGGGTTAACGCCGTCGAACAGCAATCTCCAGTTTGTCGAGGTGCTTGGCGCGCCCCGCTTCGATACGGGAGGGTGCATCTGGGGACAACAGATCCTGACACATTCAGCACGCATCGTCGAGCCGAGTGGAGCGCAGGGGCTTACGCCCGCAGCGCGCAAGCAACAGAACCGCTGCTGATCTCGTTGATTTACGACGTTCCCCAGTCGCGACCTCAACACCGTCATACTACTGAGCATCGTCTGTGTCATGGGAACTGTTGTTCTGAGGCTGCCAGAGCAGAGCGAGGAGATCCGACTGGCGCGTCTGGTCAGCGCGACCAAGCTAAAATTATTCGTGATCGAGGCTCGCCGGAGAACTAGTCCCGTCCTCGCCGGAACCGCAATCGGTTCAGAGTCTCGCACTGATAAACCACATCGCTCATCGCCACGAGTGCCCCCGGAAGCGGGAATCACTATTTTAACACTCAGAGCGCTCTACAGGCGGAATAGTCATGGGGTAATCCGACAAAAGCGACCTTCGGCGCTCATTCTATCATCCCATCTCAAACGGGCTTCCTCATGATCCGCACAGAAGTTTCGGGAGGGATCCGGACCGCGTGCGCCACCGTTGGAGCGCTGCGGGTGTTGCTTTTATGATCACCGCAGCGTGCATGACGCTCACCGTGGTGCTGTCACACATCATAACGGAGACATCGGTCATGATCGGCATATCACCTTCGCCAGCGTGACGCCGTCACATTTCTCAGCCTATTACGCGCGCGCCTGAAAAATAGATCAAGTACCGAGATCATGGAGAATATCGGGGAAAAGAATCAACGCCGCACTGCTCTACTACAGTCATCAATAATGTCGAGCTCGAAACCACTCCTTCGCCGGAGGCAGCCACAGTTATCCTCATCGGAGACTCTGCGAGGAGCCGTCTCTGGAGTCGACGTGCTCGCCGGCACCGTGCGCCATGGCCGGTGAGAACATCAAGAACGAGTTCGACGGTTCGCTCTCCATCGGCGACCGGACAGTCCCCGTTGCTGTCTATGCCCTCGGCGACAAAGCTCTTCGACGCGAATATGAGACGGAATCTTGACCTGCAGAACGCACGGTTGTCGTAAACCCTCCTCGAGATGGCCTCGATCATCTAGACGATGTAGAGCAGGAAGAAGCATTAACTAGAACAGTTCTATTCGCACGGATGAAAGAAGTCGCGCAGTTCGCGCGCGATACGGTTCAATGAAAGGACTCACGCTCAGTCCCACACCGCGTCGCCGCCGACCAGCGGAGCGCTACGGGACGTATATGATCAGAGCCGGACTGTACGGTCTCGGTCTGCTGGCCCTGACAACACTCATCACTGTTCGCGTACAGCGCCTCCTATCCAACTCAACTCTCCGCCCAGAAGAGGCGGGCTGCTCCTCCGCCACCAGTACGGCGCCACCGCTGCCGAGTGTATGCCTGCGGGTCGCTGTCTTCCTCGCCTCCACCATGCTCGTGCTGCCCACATGCGCGATCCTCTTCTTCTCCCTGCAGGGGCCGCCGGTCACAACCGCCGCAGCAGCAGCCGAGGCAGCATGCAGTAGTGATCTATGTTGGTAGCTAGCCGGCGCAGACAACGCGCGGGATGTCCAGAAGCTTCTCCACCACTGGCACCGGCGGCCGGACAAAAGGAGAGCACAAAATGAGACGAGCGAGACGGAATAGAAGCTCATCCACAGAAAGAAGCCCATGACACATGCCTTGCTGCACGACATCGGCGTCGTGCCATCGCGGCAGAACACCGTGCGCGCTCGCATCCACATGTCGCTATCGGTGGATGAGGGCGAGGTCGGTCGCGGTCATGCCCATCCGGCTGCGGAAATCACTCTGCTCGGCGTTCTCGGGCGACAGTCTTGCCGGACAACGGTACTCTGCTCATCATCCGAACGCGCGCACCGTGCGGGCGCACGCCACGAGACGCGTGCCCGGACTCGCCTGATCGGCATGATCCCTCAGGACTACGCCGTCGTCGACCAGCCTGACCGCACTGGCAGATGTCTCCTTTCTGGAGTACGCCGTCCGCGCGTCAGAGGAAGGACAGAAAGAGCGAGCGAGAAAGGGCACTGTCCGCTGTCGGAATCAGTGGGCCGGTAATCAGAAGCCGTCTACAGATGTCGAGGAGGAGCGTCGGCAGGTTGCCGTAGCGCAGGCGCTGATCAACCACCCGCGCACATACTCGCCGACAGGCGACCGCCTCCCTGGACTCGAAACCGCCCACGACATCACCTCATTGCTTCTCTCTACACGGGCGCGTCGGTGGCGGCTGCCTGGTCGTCGCCACGCGACCCCCGCGTCGCGAACGCGTGCGACCGCGTGCTCACCGCATGACCAGCAGGGGCCTACGGTGGGGTCAGGGCGCAACGCCCTAGCCCGACGGATAGACATTTTCCGAATGCGGGGTGGTGGCGCCGTCTGCCTCGCTCAATATCTATCTCGTCGGGTTCTAAGCTTCTCGACGCAGCAACACAAGCCCGGCAGCGATTACAACGCGCTCTGGCGGGCGAGCACCGCCGCTTACTCCGCGCGCGAGCCGACCCGAGCTTCTTGTATGCGCGACGCGCATGGTCTTCACGTTCTCCGCCACGGACACGGTAAGCCACCGATTGGGTCGTAACCCCAGCGCCTGACTCAATGACCCGACTCCTTATCACTGAGAGGCCTGCCACCATTGGCGGGTGGCGACCCCATCAACATCGTCAACATCGTCGATCTCCAGCGTATTTTGCCGCCGCAATGCCACTCAGATCGCCCCTCCCCCGAGCAACAGCGCGTCTCCTTGGGCACGACGGCTCGAACCGTGCAGACAATCAGCATCGGAACGCACGGCCCCGCCCTCAACGCCAGGCGAACATCGCCACGACCGCGGCTGACCTGAGACGCCTCCGCGTCTTGGCACCTCGGCCCGGGAGTCATCAGACAGCTCGGAATCAATCAGGATCACATCAGGCACCAGCTCCCACGGCGGCAAGGCGGCAGGCGGCGCAGAGCCGCGACGACACACCGACCACGGCAGACGAATTCGCTCGGATCGTCACCAGGTCCTGGGCGTACAGCGCGAGCGGGTCATGATCTGATCTGACTGAGCACTGCAGAGGCTCAGGACGGTAGCCTCGATGATGCGACCGCATATATGCCTGGTGCGCCCCTCGTGGAAGCTTCAGCCGTTTTTCCTAGCGTCGTCCAAACCGGATGACACCGCGCGCAAAGAAAGCTCCGGGCAGCCGCACCGCACCATTGTGGGGCGGGCAAGCGCCTACCCTGCCATCGCAGGAAGCGAACGATCGTTAGCCGATGAAGATCCGGAATCTCACCCGCACCCTCGTCGAAGCGCCGCACCTCCCGGAACACCCGCGAGGCTCCTGGATGCCGCCCTTGAGCAGTTCTCCAGCCGCGAGGTTCACGGCGGCACGTCGATCCGGGACCTGGCCAGAGCGGTGGTATCGGAGAGCTCGGTGTGCAAGCACTACCGCCTCAAGCAGGCTCTCGACGCGCTCATCGAGCAGGCCGGCCTTGCCTCTGGGATCGGTGGCCGCCCAGGTCGGCACCCTACATCACCACCGGGCGCCGACGCCGCCAGCACCTACCAGGGCGTGGGTGGTCGCTGCTGGCGATCGCCGCAGCATGCTCGACGTCGTCCTCCGACCCGCAGTTCGCACTCTGCGCACTCCTGACCGTCGAGCGTTGCCGTGAGGCCGATGCCGCGACGCCGCCCGACTACTTCATCGCCCGTCCTGTCTTCCAGACCGAACTCTTCCGCTCCTGATCGCCACCGGCGACTTCCGCGAGGACTGGATCCCGACGGGTCGCTCTGGCCTTCTTCGGTGATCTTACCTGCTCATCGGACTCGCAGGCGCAGGCGAGCAACGAGCCGTGCCCGCTCCTGTCCGGCCATATCAACACTTCCGGCACACGCACCTGAAGGGGCATGATGCGGCTGCCGGAAGGCGATCCGAGCGCTATGCGCCCTGGCCTTCATCGGTGGGGGCATCTCCACTTCATCTTCAACGGTATGCCGGACGGCTATACGGCCTTCGCCGACACCGCACTGCTGACCTGGCTGAGTGAGCTGTGGCGCGCCTTCGTCATGCCGGTGTCAGCCCGGCTCTCACCATCGTGCTGGGGTTCTTCGAGATCGCCTGCAGGCCGGCGTGCTGCTGAGCGCACCGCCGTCGTCCACCTATGGGCGATGCTCGGCTTCCTGAATCCTCGTCTGCGTCCTCAATTTTTGGCCACCCTGCACATCACCAGGCGAGGGACGCCGCTGAAGGGCTTTCCCGCAGGCACCATCGTCGCGCTCCTGCTCATTCCTGCTCACTAAGGCACGGAAACGTCCCGGGCCCGCAACCGTGATGACAAGGCTCTCGGACGACGGTCGCCATGCAGCGAGTGACGCCGGTGCTCCGGGCCTGGAGACGGCATACGGCCAATGACGGTACGGTTCGGCCATGGTGAGCCGGGGCGACGCGCGCGTCACATGGGTGGAATGGTTTAGGGCGCTGCCAGGTGCTCTCTCTACCTCGCGCCGCCCTGGCACTCAGCACGGCAACGGGCCTGTGTGATCCTGCCGGACGCCGCGAAGACTCTGGGAGCCGCCATCAATCCCGATCCTGGTTGCGCTGCTGTACGCGACCTTCCTTGGAGTTCGCTGACTCGTCTGCGCACCGCCGTCACCGACGCGCGTTTCGTGGTGGCAGGAGTCGTCAACTTCGTCCTGGCGCCATTGGTGGTGGCGCCCTGTCCGCCACGGTCGGCAGCTCCCCCGCCCTTCTTGTGGGACTCCTCGTCCTTCACCAGCGCCCTGCGTGAACTGCGTCATGGTGTTCACCAGCTTGCAGGCGGCGCCTGGGGGAGCGAATCTGGCGGCCTCCCCGTGCTGCTCACTCCAGACCCTTCTCCTGCCGATCGGCTGGCGGCCTCACTGAGCCGGGGGCTCCGCCTCCATCAGCCGACGCCCATTCACTGGCCTTCATCGTCATGATCGCCCTGCCACTGGGCTCCGCTGCCAATGGGCACTCAGCCGCTACCGCCCGGCCGCCCGCGTCCAGAGCAGGCGATAGCGCTCATGATTCCGCTCTTGTTGGCCACCCTGACGTTATTAACGGCCCTCCCAGATCGCCGCGTTCGCCTCTCATCTGGGCCTCCTCATGCACGTCATTCAGTATTCCTCATCTTCGCGCGATCATGCCGCGCTGACCGGCAATGTCTCGTCGGGCTGCTGGCACATCGGACAGGGTGCCCGCCTGGCCCTGGCCTTCTCGGGAACCACCCGCAACTCTCTAGTGGTTTCTCCCCGGCCTCGCTCACCGGACGTCCTGGCGCGTCGTCGGTAATCGCAGACACTCGTGGAGCTCATCGTCGTAATTGGTCTACACGTGCGGCTGCTGCCCCGGCTGATCCGCCGCCCATAGCGTGAGCGCTCAGCACGGAGGACGGGCGTCGCACTGTTTCCGGCTTCCTCACGCACTTCGCGCACGTGCGGCACGTAGCCTCGTCCGCATGATCGATCACAGCAGGAACGACACCGACGAGTTCACCCCCATTCACCACCGGACTGAACGTCGGACGCCCAACGGATCGAAGCGGGCAACGAACCGGCGCCGGAGCACCGAATCCGCCGAGCAGCGCCATGCCCGCACCGCCTCGCCATCGAGCGGAATCGCCTGCGCCGCAGCAGCCATTGGAGACGGTGGCGATCGGGCCCGGCTCACCGCTGCACATCAGGTGCGCTCGAGCACCATTATGGCCGCGCTGGGGAGGCACGAGGCGCGCTGCCGTCCGCTCGGCGCGCAGGAAGCCGATCCGCAATGCGGACCCTCGAGCGGGCAGCACTCATCAATCACGGTGGGTCCTCACCCGCGGCATCGCCACGCGGCGTCCGCAGAGCGCCTGGGAACCGCGGTGATCCTCTCGGCCAGCGCCTTCGACGCCGCCGCTGTCGTCAATGGCGACCTCGCTCCTGGAAACGAAGATAGACATGGGCGTCAGGCCCGCCCAGCAGCGCGCGCTCGCATCAGCCTGTTCTCGTCCCTACTTTCACCGTCTTCTGCTCACTGTCGATGCAGGGTGGCCATTCGGAATGCACCACTGCACGGGTGATCGCATCCCAGGTGAAGACGGATACCGGACCGCCCCGAGCTTGCTCCAGCGGTGCTCTCCCATCGCGTCGACCACTTATGGGTGACCTGGATGGTCTCGTCATCAAGACGTTCCACCCTCTGAAGAGATCCGATCCTCTGGTCACTGGTGAGCCTATGTACTCACCATGATGGAACAACATGATCTGGTAAGGAGACGAGGCCGTGCCGCCTTCGATCCTTGCAGGACGATCCAGGACAGGGATGCGCAGGAGTCATGGGTGGGAGAACGATCCGCCTCCGTGGTATCCCAGGCACCATCGTGGTCGGCACCTGGGACGCAGGTGCGCCGAGGCGTCAACCCTCTGACTTGTCCGAGCACTCCGGGTCGGGCTCGACGTCGGCGTAGCTCTCCTCAGACGCCTCCGTCGCCACCTTCCCACCGGGCTCCGGCGAGGCTTTCGCTAAGCTCGCCGCTGGGCGTCGGAGGTCTGAGCCGCGCGTCGGTCTCCGGCGGCTGGGAGCCGGACGAGTCGCGCGCGGTTAGCAGAACCGGGAGAACGAGAAGAGCGCCGACGACAAGGGCTGACGTACGTACATTGCCGCATGACCAACCTCGCGGGCGATCATACGGCATGACGGCTCTCGTGGTGCAGCAGCGCGACCGCTGCTGCGAGCCACCATCAGTAACCGGAAGTTCTGGCCCAGGCCCCTCCGGAAGTGACGGGTTGATGTCACTCACGCCCCGCCCTCGCGCAGCCGGCGATCGGGGGCCACCGCGAGGCGTAGACGACGGCGACCTCTCGCGCGGCCAAACAGTCTTTGGTATACGATGACGTTCATGATGAGGACCGTACGCTGCTGAACCCGCGATCGACCTCGACCTGGCCCGTGCGCACTGGCCGACCGGAATCGTCGAGCCATCATGCAGGTCATCCGCAACGAAGCCCCACCAGGTCGGAGCGGTGGCGGATGAGCTCGGCATGTCGCAGCAGGCCGCATCCGCACCACCTCGGAGTGCTGCGCCGGAAGCGAGGCTGGCCACCAGCACCGCGACGCGAACCGCCACCTGTACGTCAATATCAATCACCCCATCGCTGATGACGGCGGTCTGCGCTCACCTCGATGACTTCTGGCCCACCAGACTGTGCGCCCTCAAAGGCGTGCTGTGCAAACCCACCGGAAGCTCCGAAGGCAGGAGGCTCAGGGAGACAAGGGGCGCAGCATGACTGAGCTCTCGCAGTTCTCCATTCCATTGGATATCGCTGCGCCACCGCGCGTCGTCTTCACCTTCTTGACCACCGAGGAGGGGCATGACCGCCTGGATGGGGCACTCGCCGAGCTGGATCCCAGATCGCGGCCGGTTCTCGTGGATATCTCCGGATACCCGGTCCGGGGCGAGTACCTGCACGTCAGCGAGCCGTTCCCTGCGCGTCGATCGAAATGCTCGTGAGGTTCGCGGAAGCGACGACCTACCGCCGGGGAGCGTCCACTCGTCGAATTCCGGACTCATGTCGAGATCGAGGGCGGCACTCGTGTCGTGAGCTCACCCATTCGGATTCTCTGCCCGATAGCGAGGTCGGACACGCTGAGCTGGAGGCACTTCGTCTGCTCCACGAAGCGGCCGAGGCGGGCATCGCGGACTCCTGTGAGCTCCTGCCCGCGCAGCGCAAGCCCGCATCGGCTCATCACCAACACCGAGGGAGCATCATGACCGAATCGACGAGCGACTCGATGGCTGTCATCCAGCGCTACCACCGCCTGGACCAGCGGTGATATCGACCTCGCCATGGATCTGGTGGCCGACGACATCACCTGCGCGCGCGCGCCGGACCTGACCGGCAAGGCGGACCAGTACCGAGAGTTCATCAGCGGCTTCGCCCCCGGCATTGACCGGATTCAGCCGATGTCGCGCCTCCGCCGAGGGCGAGCGCGTCGCGCGCTGTTCCCACTCACTCCGCAGACCGCCGCGACCAGCACCGCGCGCGGCCGAGTGCGCTTTCACCGCTGGAGAACGGCCTCATCACCGATAGCGTTCTGATCTCGATCGCCTCTCCTCCGCCCCGCCGGGCATCCAAACTGCCCGAAGAGCACAGCGAGAGAACGGCATGGCAGGCGGAGCAGGAGGCGCTCCTGGCCCGACTACGAAACTGTTGGAGGACGACCGATCGCGCCGAGATCAGCATGTTCGACGCACGCGCCATCGTAGTCGCGGCAAGATGCTGTGCTGTGCCTAAAGACGGAAATCTCTGGCCCATATCGACCCGCCGCGCGCGAAATACGCAGCAGCCGGAGCGCCCCAGCCGAGATGGGACCGGGGCAGATGGGACCAGCTGGCTCAATGTAGCGGCGGACTCCATCATGAAGCGACCACCGACTGATTCTGGCTGGACACTGCCTCTACGCCCTCAACCAGGCCCAGACCCAACCACAATCATGACCGGACGCCCAGAATTCCCAGTTTCTCGGTTTTCCGCCGCAGCTACTCCTTCTTCGAACGCTTGTCGGAGAACAAAACCAAAAGAATTCTGGACCGACACAAAGCAGGTGGTCACTCCGGGTGCCCTTTCCTCAAGCGAAGCCGAGAGGATTCCCCTCATGCTGATGAGGTGTCAAAACGGAGAGATCGCCCTGCCGTCGGCCTCCCGCCGCCGTCAGTGCTGGTGGCCTCGACCTTGCTCGTAGTCCTGTCCCCGGCGGCGATCACGGTGGGAGCACCTCGACCCAGCGCAGCAGGTCCTCCCCTCAATGGGCCCTCCGCCCATGCGGTTGGTGCCCGGCGCGGGCACCACGATGGTGCGCGTGGCGGGCTTCAGCACGGTTCCCCGCGGGTAGAGGCGGTGACCTTCATGCGCGCCGACTCGGGCAGGTCCACCGGGGCGAAGCGCACCGACTTTCCCTGGGCGACGATCTCGCGCACCCCCGGGGCCCGGGCGGCCAGGGGCCCGCAGCCGCGCCAGCGCCGCCAGGCGGGCGGTCGCCTCGGGCACGGGCCCGTAGCGGTCGGCCGGCTCCTCCAGAACGTCAGTCGACCTGTTCCCCTGAGCGCGCCGCCGCGAGACTTCGTGTACGCCTCCAGGCGCAGACGCTCGTGGGGGATGTAGTCCTCCGGGACGGTGGCGTCCACGGGCAGCTCGATGCGCAGCTCGACGTCCTCGTCGTCGCCCTCCCGAAGCCGATCGCGTCGGCCCCGGCCTTCCGGAGCGGGCCAGGGCCTTCTTGTAGGCGGCCACGGCCTCGGAGACCATCCGCACGTACAGGTCGAAGCCGACCCCGGCGATGTGCCCGGACTGCTCGCCGCCGAGCAGGTTGCCCGGAGCCGCGGATCTCCAGGTCCTTCGCGGCCACCCGCATCCCGGCCCCCAGGTCGGTGTTGGTGGCGATGGTGCGCAGGCGCTCCAGGGCCGTCTCGGTCAGCGGCTTGTCCGAGGGGTAGAGGAAGTAGGCGTAGGCCCGCTCCCGGCCGCGCCCCACGCGCCCGCGCGCCTGGTGGAGCTGGGACAGGCCCATGCGGTCGGCGCGGTCGACGATGAGGGTGTTGGCGTTGGACACGTCCAGCCCGGTCTCCACGATCGTGGTGCACACGAGCACGTCGGTCTCCTTGCGCCAGAAGGAGTCGATGACGGCCTCCAGCTGGTGCTCGTTCATCTGCCCGTGGGCGGTGGCCACGCGCGCCTCGGGCACCAGCTCGGCCAGGCGCGCGGCGGTGGCGTCGATGTCCTCGACCCGGTTGTGGACGAAGAACACCTGCCCCTCGCGCAGCAGCTCGCGGCGGATCGCGGCGGAGACCCTGCTTGGTCTCGTAGGCGCCCACGTAGGTGAGGATCGGGTGGCGGTCCTCGGGCGGCGTCGCCAGGGTGGACATCTCGCGCAGGCCGGTGACCGCCATCTCCAGGGTCCGCGGGATCGGGGTGGCGGACATGGACAGGACGTCCGACGTTGGTGCGCAGCGCCTGAGGGTCTCCTTGTGCTCCACCCCCGAGCGCTGCTCCTCGTCGATGATGACCAGGCCCAGGTCCTGAACCTCACCTGGCCGGTGATGAGGCGGTGGGTGCCGACGACGACATCCACCGTCCCCTTCTCCAGGCCCTCGAGCACCTTGGCGGACTCGGCGGCGTCCTGGAAGCGGGACAGGGCCCCACGGTCACCGGAAACCGGCGTAGCGCTCGGTGAAGGTCTCGGCGTGCTGGCTCACCAGGAGCGTGGTGGGTACCAGGACCGCGACCCTGCTTGCCGTCCTGGACGGCCTTTGAAGGCGGCGCGCACGGCGATCTCGGTCTTGCTGTAGCCGACGTCGCCGCACACGAGCCGGTCCATCGGCTGGGCCTTCCATGTCGGCCTTGACCCTCGTCGATGGTGGAGAGCCTGGTCAGGCGTCTCGGTGTAGGGGAAGGCCTCCAGCTCGGTCTGCCAGGGGGTGTCGGGGCTGAAGGCGTGTCCGGTGGTGGCGGCGCGGGCGGCGTAGAGGCGCACGAGTCTCCGGCGATCTCGCGCACGGCCTTGCGGGCCTTGGACTTGGTCTTGGCCCAGTCGGCGCCGCCCATCTTGCTCAGGGCGGGGCTGTCGCCGCCGACGTACTTGGTGACCTGGTCCAGGGCGTCGGTGGGCACCAGGAGGCGGTCGCCGGGCTGGCTGCGCTTGAGGGCGCGTACTCGATGACGAGGTACTCGCGGGTGGCCGACGAGCGGGCACCCGCCCACGGTGCGCCGGCTCAGCCTCGATGAAGCGCCCCACCCCGTGCTGGGCGTGGACCACGAGGTCCCCGGCGTGCAGGGACAGGGGGTCCACGGAGCGGCGGGCGCGGCGGGCCGGCAGGCTGCGGCGCTCGCGGGGATCTGCCGAGGCCCGCCCGGTGAGGTCGGACTCGGCGATGAGGGCCAGGCGCAGGCCCCTCGGCGAGGAAAGCCGTGGCCGGCGCTGGCCTGGGTGACGCGCACGACGCCGTCGCCCGGGGCCCTGTCGTCGAGGGCGCCGGCCGAGCCGTCGGTCCGTCGACGTGTCCTCGGCAGGGGCGGCCGGGTCAGGAGTCCAGTCGTCGTCGCGGCCGAGCTCGGTGACCTCGGAGGCTGGTCGACGATGCGGGCGGGAACGTCGCCGTCGCCCAGGAGCCTGGGCCATGCGCCGGCCGGGTCCGGGGCCCGTCGGTGGCCACGACGACGGTCCAGCCCCTGGCGGGCCAGCCGGCCCAGGTCGGTCGACGGCCCGCTCTGAGCTCGCCGCGGTAGGTGCGGGTCGCTGAGGTCCAGGCGGGTGGTCTCGGGGCCGGCGGCCAGGGCGGTGAAGGACCACCAGCCGCGGTTGGAGGACAGGGCCAGGGCCCGGGCCTCGGCCAGGTGGGCGAAGGCGGCGGCGGACAGGTCGACGGGGACCGTGCCGCCGGAGGCCGCCGAGGTCCAGGCCGCGGCGAGGAACTCGGTGGTGGTGGCCGTGAGGTCCTCGGCGCGCTTGCGCACCCGTTCGGGCTCCAGCAGCACCGTGAGCCGGTCCCCCGACGAGGTCGAGCAGCGGGACCATCGCGTCGACCAGGACCGGGGCGAGGGACTCCATGCCCTCGACGGCGACGCCCTGACTGATCTTCTCTAGCATGTCGGCGGCGCCGGGGACGGCGTCGGCCAGGGCGGCGGCGCGCTCGCGCACCGCATCGGTGAGGACCAGCTCGCGGCAGGCGGTGGCGGTGACGGCGCCCAATGCCTCGATGGTGCGCTGGTCGGCGACGGCGAAGGAGGAGACCTCGTCGATCTCGTCGCCGAAGAAGTCCACGCGCACCGGCCTGGGCTCGGAGGGCGGGAAGACGTCGAGGATGCCGCCGCGTACGGCGTACTCGCCGCGGGACTCGACCATGTCGGCGCGCGTGTAGGCGGCTGACGGCGACGCTCGGCGGTGCGTCTCCTCGGGGCCGACTGCAGACCGTGAGCGCTGGACTGGAGCTCGAGCTCGCCAGGCCATCATTTGACGAGGCGCCGGAGGGCGCACGGGGACGACAAGCACGGGATGGGCCCCACGTTGAGGTCAGTACTTGGAGGCGCAGCGTCGGTGGGCGCAGCTCCGGTGGGGCGGTCGCCGGTGTCCCAGCCGACGTCTCGGGTTGAGCCAACCGGCGCGGGACCCGCCAGGCGGGTGGCAACGGTGTCGGCACGCGGGGAGAGGCGTTCGTGAGGCAAGGTCTCCCAGGCAGGGAACACGGCGGCGACGGTGGCTGGGAGGTAGCAGGACGGGCGGCGGCGATGCTCCCGCCTCGGCCGGTGGCGACGAGCAACGGGTGCCTTCATCGCTGCTTGTGGGGCGTTCTCCGCGGAATGGCGAATGCGGGACGGCGGCGCCCGGTAACGAGCGATGCCGGAGGCGCTTGACGTAACCGCCAGAACGGCGGGGCGGGCACCGGCGCGACGACATTTCAGTGCGGTCGGTGCGGGGCGGCTGCCGGCCGCTTCGACGGGTCGTCGATCGTCCAGGTCGGCGAGCAGCGGGGGCAGAGCGGTCAGGCGCACGGCAGGCAGTCTGGGGCGGGCCTGATGATGAGCCGTGCCCGCCCCCGCGTCAGATAGACATTTCCGGATGAGACCGACGGTGTCGCCGTCAGTCTCATCCAGCTCTCTTTAGTTTTGAGGTCGGGTTCAGTCTCGGTCACCGTCCACGTATCGACGACCTCAACATCATCGACGCCATCCGCGCCGTCGTCGTCGCGCGAAGGCCTCGGCGGCGCCAGCAGGATCGCTCCGGCGACCAGTGCCGATGCACGATCGCCGGGGACGAGCACTGTGGCACCGGTGCTGGCCAACAGCTCTTCGGGGCGCCTTGCGTCGGGTCGGCTGAATCGCGCCCGGATCATCCGGGTCGGGGCGGCTGCGCAGGGGCTCAGGCTCTCCTGCGACGCAGGCGCCGAGTCCGACGGCTCCGGCTTCCGAGCGTCCCCGCCGCCATAGGTGTTACGACGAACGCAGCCGTTGCGGTCGCCCCGGTGAATCGTCTCGCTGCGCCTCCGGAACCACGAGATCGTAGCGGCAATCGTAGCGGCGATCTCCTCATCTCGCTCACCATTGCAGATCATTGCCCTCCTCAAAGGTCTTGTCGGGGCAGCGAGATATCGTCCCCTTGACGGTCGACGCCGAACTGTCCGTCGGAGCAGTCGTAGATGAGCCGAACTCATGTTGACGCGGCGTCACGCGGAGCCGTCTGTGTGACCTGGAAGGTGCCCAGGGGCACCGTGGATGCCTGATTCGTCGGGACACGGACGATGACCTGGAGCCGACGGTCCCAGACTCGGTCTAGCGCCGCCACGAATAGGTCGACTCAACTTCAGTTCTCCGGGAGCCGGGGAGGCGCTGGTCGCGAAGATCCTCGCTGGGCGGCCGGTGGCGTGCCTTTGGGGAAAGATGCCGGGGAAGATGCTCTTCTTGCCGATCTCCGCCCGCATGACGGCCGACCCGCTCACCCGTCATCATTGACGGTTCGGAGCCGTCCAGCCGGAATAGGTGCTGGCAGCGGCGGGGAGCTTATGCCGACCTGACGTCGAAGGGTGCCGGCAGGAACGGCGCCGAGACCCGAACCGGCCGGGGACGAGCGATCTCGAAACCGCCGTAGCCGGGGGCCATTCCGATGGGTGACCTTGAAGGGCTCGACACGCTGCGCTCGCTGGCGACTTCTTTGCCGGAACCGTTGAGAGATGCCTTGTTGGCGTACCGGGCCCCCATGATCGCCTTGCCGGTCTGGGAGGTGAATCCCGTCCTGTAGACGATCTCGTAGTTGGTGCTCAGGGCGAAGGGGCCGGTGACCTTGACGGTGGCGACCTGACCGCAGTGCTCACGGTGAGATCAGAAGCCCACTGGCACTGCTGCTCGGGTCGGCAGCTGTCGCTCGAGTCCCGTGGAGCTGGAGCTCGAGCCCGTCTGCTCTGCGCGGGCCGATGATTCCGGTGGCGATAGCGGCGCCCTCGGAGGCGGGATCGGCCGCCGAGTTGCGGAACATGGGAGGCTCCTGGGACGGGTCGGGCCGAAGCTCATGCCGTCGCCGGTATCGGTGAAGGTGAGGTGTCTCGGGCGCTGCCGTCCGCGGCGATCGCCGCATCTCCGCCGACCAGACGCTCCATGACGTAGTCCGGCCGGAGTCGAGCTTCAGGCGATGTCCGTCGAGGAGGAGCCGATCTCACTGCCGTCGCCCGGAGAGAACTGCCAGGGAGTGTAGGCGGATTCTCCGGCGCCTTGATGCCTCCCTCGCCCGGCGGGTTCACGGTGATGGCGGCTTCGTTGACCCCCATGGTGGTGGTCGCCTCGGCCGTCGCTGGTGCGCGGCGGCGCAGGAGCCTCTCCCCTGCCCTTGACGTCGCTGAAGCCCGGCATTTGCGCAGCTCGTCGAGCTTCTCGATTGAAGGTGCAGGTGATGGTCTTCTCCGCCAGGACGCAGTTTCCGACCTCTTCGACCTTGCCGTCATGGATTGCGGACATGGGCGAGGATGCCGGGAGACTCCAGGTTCGTGAAGTCGGCGCCGGGTCGATCGTGGTCGCGCTGCCATGCGCCTCACTGCCGGCATCAGGAACGGGTGAGCTTGGCGATGTCCGTGACCATCAGCGCGCCGCCGGAGTCTCACCGGTGCGCTGGACTTGACCAGCGCGACGTCGGAGATCGCGGACGCCGACGGCGGCTTTATCAGCGCTGTCGCCGCCGTCGGCGGCTTCCTGGCAGCAGTGGAGGACCACCGCAGATGGGGAACCAGGGCGAGGGCCGAGGCGAGCAGCCACGAGCGAGGCGTCGGCTGAATGACACCTCAAGCGGTCAGTAACCAAATTGCAGGATGCCCTTCTGCTTGTAAGGGAGATGGTTGGGGTGTCTCCACGCTACCGTGATGCATAATTGAACTGCAATCCTGTAACTAAACTGCAATACGTAACCGAAATGCAACGCGGAATGGTTATCCACGCCGGAGGGCCTCAAGAAAAGCATGTGGCGTCGGAGCACCATTAAGCGCCGCAAGGCCGCTCTGCGGAGAAAACGAAAGACGATGAAAGACACAAAGAGGTCGCCGCGGGGCCGGCGCGGAGAAACATCGCATGCCGCTTGGACCGGCCAGGGCCAACGGTGCGGGAGCCGGTGCCCCGAATACCGCGGGCGGCGACGGCCGTCGAGCCTGCTCAGAATGCACGGGCTCGCACAGAACTCACAGACCGATGGGGCTGAGGGTGGGAGAAGGACCGAGGAGCCCAGGGGCCCAGAGTTCAGACTCCTTCGGGTCGAACGGCCAGGTCACCAGAGCCGTCGTCAGAAGACCGCCTTGATGGCACAGGCCAGCAGTGGCGCGATCGGCGCTTTACGGTCAGGTTCTCGAAGCGCTTGGTTCGGGATCGGAAGGGTGTCGGTGACGACGACCTCGCGGGCCCCTGGGTCGACAGGCGGTCCACGGCGGTGCGAGCACGCCGTGGTGGCGGCAACGATCACGTCCTTCGCGCCCGCATCCAGCACCACCTGCACGGCCGGCGATCGTGCATCTCGGTGTCGATCATGTCGTCGACCGGCGCGCGGGAGCGACCCTCGACGACACCGACAACGCGGTTGGCCACCATGAGCTCGTTGGGGCGGGTGATGTCACGCGTCTTGTGGACGAGGCGAGCGGCGTAGCCGCCCAGGCGTTGACGGCTCGGCGACGCGAATGCGGCCGGCGTCCGGGGGCAACGGCCGCGTTGGAGGCGTGTCGATGCGACGTCGGATGTAGTCCACCAGCACTGGCTGGGCCCACAGGTGGTCCCAGGGCCGTCGAAGAAACCCTGCTCTCGAGGTGCGGGTCGATGCTCATGATGCGATCCGCGCCCGACGTCTTGTACAGGTCGGCCACGAGTCGGGCGGAGATGGGCTCGCGCCCCAGGTGCTTCTTGTCCTGGCGGGCGTAGGGGTAGAAGGGCGCGACCACGGTGATGCGCTTGGCGGAGGCTCGCTTGAGAAGCATCGACCATGATGAACTGCTCCATGAGCCAGTCGTTGACGCGATCGCCGTGGGACTGCACGACGAACGTCACGAGCCGCGCCGACTCGTTAAAGCGGACGTAGGTCTCCCGTTGGAGAAGTCGTGCGGCGGTCGATGAGAGCACCTGAGTGCCGAGCTCGGTGGCGACATCCTGGGCGAGCTGCGGGTGAGCCCTGCCCGAGACAATGATCAGTCGCTTCTCACCACTGGTGATAATGCCCGTCATGACATGGTTCCTCTCTGCCGGCCGGTAGGGCCGTCGGTGGTGCGCGCGGTGGTCGCCGTGCTCTGTTGGGGGCTGTCAGGGTTCTCAGGGCTGCAGGGAGCATCGCCGTCGAGCTGACTGAAGGGCGCGACGACCGCGCCGTCAGGGATCTCGACGTCCGTCAGGATGGCGTAGGCGCCCAACGTGGAGCCCTCGCCGATGCGGGTGGCGCCGCGCAGGAGGACACCGGGTCTCGGTCACGTCCCGAGCAGGCTCGACGGAGACATCCACCCAGGTACCGGCAGGATCGACCACGCTGACTCCGGCCTCCATCCAGCCGCGCCAGCGTGCGGCGGTTCAGCTCTGCGCCGAGCTCGGCGAGCTGAGAGCGGTCATTGCAGCCCTCGACGAGCCAGTGATCGGTAGCCACCAGGGCCGAGGTGGACAGGCCCTCAGCATAGGCGCGAGCCACAACATCGGTGAGATAGACCTCACCCTGGTCGTTGTCCGTGCCCGGTGTGGTCAGGGCCCGACGCAGATGGGCGGCATCGAAGACGTGAGACGCCGGCATTGATCTCCGTGATGGCGCGCTGCTCGGGAGTCGCATCGCGCTGCTCGACAATGGCCGACACGGCACCGTCAGGGCCGTTGCCCTCCCGCACGATGCGGCCGTAGCCAGTGGGGTCATCCAAGACGGTGGTCAGCAGGGTGACGGCGTCCCCGCGCCGGACGTGCTGGGTGAGCAGAGCCTCCAGAGTGTCGGTGTCCAGCAGTGGCACGTCCCGCTGGTCACCACGACCGGGCCGGAAAGATCCTCCGGCAGAGAGGCCAGGCCGCGGGCGACGGCGCAGCCGGTACGGACCTCGTCCTGATCCGCGGGAACGGCGTCGGGCGCGACCTCGGCCAGGTGTGCGACAACGGCGTCGCGCTCGTGGCGCACGACGACCACGAGATGATCGGGGTGCAGGCCGCGGGCAGCGGTGACGGCATGATTCAGAAGACTGCGGCCCCCGATGGTGTGAAGCACTGTGATGGCCGAGCGCACGGGTGCAGCCTGCCGGCGGCCATGACGATGACGGCGGCGGGTGCGATGGAAGCCGCGAATCCTCTTCTCGCTGGTGATCGCGGGTGCATTCGACGCGCTACGACGAGCGCACGGCGCCATCTACGTCGCCCGCGGCAGGAGGTGATGGCGCGTGTCGTCGTGGCGCCGTCATTCCTTCCGGTTCCGCCCCCAGGATTCGAACCCGGGCCTCAAGGCTCCAAAGGCCTGCGTGCTGCCACTACACCAGGGCGGACCGCCGCGGCAGGGCGCACCGCCCCGCGGACGGGCGCAAGTGTCTCATGGTTGCGCCGTCCGCGAGAACTCGCCGACGGCGGCCCCGCCTCTTGACCCCAGAGCCTCACAGCACCCCGACACCGCCGGTCAGTGGGTCTCCTCACGCGGGCGCAGCGCATCGCGATGAGACCACTGAGAGCGCTGAATCGCGGCATGATTCTCCTATGGCCAGTCAGGGAGCAAAACGCACCCGCATGAGCGCGGGCGAGCGGCGCGAGCAGCTCATCGAGGTGTCACGCGGCCTGTTCGCCACCAAGGGCTTCGACGGGACGAGCATTGAGGAGATCGCCTCCCGGGCGAAGGTGTCCAAGCCCGTGGTGTACGAGCACTTCGGCGGCAAGGAGGGCTTGTACGCCGTCATCGTGGACCGCGAACTCACCACCATCTCGACGACGATCACACGGGAGCTGGGCCTCGTCGTCCTCCGCCTCGATCACCGTGGCGCGCACAGCCCTGGCGCTGCTGACCACATCGAGGACTCCCCGATGGCTTCCGGATCCTGTCCAGTGGGAACGACCGGGCCTCGGGCACCCTACTCCACGCTTCTGGCCGACGTCGCCATCCAGGTCTCGGGCCTCCTGGCCGCCCAGTTCTCCGACCACGGCATCGACCCGCGCCTCGCACCGCTGTACGCCCAGATGCTGGTGGGGATCGTACATGCCCCCGCAGTGGTGGCTGGAGAACGGACCATGAGTAAGGGAGAAGGTGGCGGCTCATATGGTCAATCTCGCCTGGAACGGCCTGCGGGCCATGGAGCCCGAGCCGACGCTGCGCACCGAGCAGGCGAGACGGAGACGGACGGCTGAGCGCTCAGAACTCGACACCCACCCCACCGCGTCGAGGTAGACATTCTCGAACGAGGTCGGCGGTGGCACCGTCGACCCTCATGCGAAAATGTCTATTTCGATCGCTGGCGGACTACGCGCGAGCGGTTCACCATCTCTGCGGATCGCTGGTGTCGGCGATACC